>Ga0310695_10000542_pt1 | contig 97526 bp, 87 predicted proteins | sample RumenRJG_04DNA_FD_203882 | JGI IMG/M metagenome (GOLD analysis project Ga0310695, IMG submission 203882) | Bovine rumen microbial communities from Lethbridge, Alberta, Canada - RJG_04 (v2) (version 2) | ecosystem: Host-associated > Mammals > Digestive system > Stomach > Rumen | place: Canada...
TGTGGTATTCTATATGCTGAAAGAGATCTAACTGTTCGCAGTTTGTATTTCTTAACATATATGGGATCCTCCGTATTGTTTTGTGTGGTAACTTAATTATACCATGGGATCCCATATTTTTATTCTTATTTAGACTTTTTCAGTGGTCTCGAACCGTCCCCGTTGACTTCTTGACATGCTGACGCTAAGTGGATATAATCGGCTAATATTTATTAGCAAAAGAGAGGTTCATAGTATGAAAACGATCGGATTGATAGGTGGAATGAGTTGGGAAAGCACGATACCTTACTATAAGGCCATAAACGAATATGTCGGTAAGGAACTTGGTGGATTCCACAGTGCTAAGATCCTGCTGTATAGCGTGGATTTTGCCGAACTTGAAGAAAATATGTCAAAAGGTAAATGGGATCGAAATGCATCACTTCTTTCCGAAGCGGCGATAAGACTTGAGAAAGCCGGAGCAGATGTTATCCTGATCTGCACAAACACGATGCATAAGCTGTTTTATGATGTACAGGAAAGGGTTTCAGTTCCTCTGATCCATATTGCCCTGGCAACGGCCGATGCTCTTGAAAAGGACGGGATCAAAAGAGTCGCTCTTCTTGGAACGAAATATACCATGACAGAGGATTTCTACAAAGAGAGACTAAAAGAACGAGGGTTTGAAGTATTGATCCCGGAAGAGGAAGATATGCAGATCGTACATGATGTTATTTTCGATGAACTCTGCCACGGTATCATCAAAGAGGAGTCAAGAAAAGAATATGCAAGGATCATTGCCGCACTGAAAGGAAAAGGCGCTGAAGCTGTCATACTCGGATGCACAGAGATCGGACTCCTCATCACACCGGAAGATTCCGTTCTGCCGGCTTATGATACGACATTGATCCATGCTGAAAGTGCCGCAAGATACGCACTTCTTTGAAGTCACTGAGAACCGTCCCAATGCCGTTAAGTTAAGCATTTTGTCATCCTGAGCGCCAGCGACGCATATCCCACATCGGAGATGTGGGATGCCGCCCCGGCGAGGGGTTGCGAAGCAACAGAAAGGATCTTTTCTTCCGTAGAGAAAGATTCTTCGGGCTTCGCCCTCAGAATGACATTGTGTAGTCTCAGAATGACACTAACTTAACGCCATTGGAACCGTCCCCCGTTGGCTTCCCGTTGACTTGAGCGAGAGCCGTCCCCGTTGGCTTGCCCGTTGATCTATGGCAGAAACAGTTTTTGAAAATGGCAGATCATAAGAAGAAAATGATACATATATTTATTTCGATCATGTTGATCGTAACCATATTATTTATTATACTTCCGCCAAGCTTTGGCAGACTTCCCGCGGGACATTTTTTAAGCGAGAAAACACAGCTGGAAATTGACGGTGGCAAGATAGGTCTGATCCTTTTATCCGACAATACGGATGCACCTGTACTGCTTGTCTGTGGAGGCGGTCCGGGTATCCCCCAGTACCTGATGGAGAGTTTATATCCGTCGGTACTTCCGGAGTTCTTTACTGTATGCTATTTCGACTACAGGGGAACGGGTTTATCTTATAACAAAAATACCGATCCGGACGCAATGACGACGGATAGATATATTGAGGACACTTTGTATGTAACGGAATACCTTAAGGAGCGTTTTGATCAGGATAAGATCTATATTATGGGTCACTCCTTCGGAACATATATCGCATTGAATACGGTTGAACGGCATCCGGAGAACTATACAGCCTATCTCGCGATGTCTCAAATCTGCGATCAGCACCGTTCAGAGCTTATGGCTTATGATTATATGCGTGCCCGCTATGAAAAAGCTGGCGACAGTTCAATGGTTGCCAAATTTGATGAATATAATATAAGGGAATCTGAAGAAGATTACAGAAAGTACACGAATTCCGGTCTGAGGGACAAGGCTATGCATTCCCTCGGTGTCGGAACAACTTCTGATATGGATAATGTGATAACGGATCTTTTTTTTCCAAGTCTCAGGGTGGCTGCCTATACCCCGTTTGAAAGGATAAACATATGGAGAGGCAAGGCAGCATCTGGGTCGTTTGCAGTCCAAAATGAATCGAGATCGTTCAATGCTTTTGAAGCGGTTCCTGAGATAGAAATACCGATCTATTTCTTCGCAGGTGAAAATGATATGACATGCTGCACATCAATACAGAAGAAATATTTTGAGGCGGTAAAAGCTCCTCATAAAGAGTTCTTCCTGTATGAAAGGTGCGCGCATAGTCCCATTTATGAGGATGGGGAAAAAACACGCGGGATACTGGAACCGTCCCTGCTTACTTAAAACAGCAAATCTGCCGCATTCTCCAGCTCTCTTCTTTCCTGTGAATCATCATATCCGCTTTCTTTGTCATCAATGCCTTTTACAGGATCGACCGAAAACAGGCCGTCACGGTTACAGTAAAAGAAAATCCTTCTGACACCGCTGATCTTAAACCGGGTTTCGGCACAACCTTCCGGATAGAGTTTTACAAGCTGCATATCATTAGATGACGCTGCTGCCACAAACGAAATGTAATGCTCCTTCGTCATTCTGTGGTCGATCCTCACATAATACTCATCCTCAACACGCTCAATAAAAATCATATGATGCTCATCTGTCGGTTCTGACTCTAAAGGTGAAAGCTGGATTCCGTGACAATGTATCGCTGCTTCGCCCATGCTGTGTATCACGTTCCCGCAGACCGGGCAGACATAAAACTTTGACCGCAACATATTGGAGGATACATTTGCATTATGAATGGTATTGCCGGATATCAGCTCCGTTACTGAGATCCTGAATGCCTCTGCAATAGGTTCCAGCAGGGTAATATCCGGAAGTCCTCTCGAAGTTTCCCATTTTGAGATGCTTTTATCACTCACTCCCAGCTTTTCAGCCAGCTCCCGCTGTGTGATCTTGTTCTTTTCGCGCAGCTCCTTAATAACTGCGCCGGTAACATATTGGTTCATATTTTTCATACCTCCATGCATAGATTGTAAATCAGTTTATGCGATAATGGTACCTACGGAAGGTAGAGTTAACCAGTGCAAAACAGACCAGATTCAGTGTTATAGTAGCTATAGGACTGTATATGAAAATAAAGAACTCTTAAAGGGTAAGAGGATATCAGCTTTTGCCTGCCAGGGTGGTTCAGGCGCAGAAAAAGCTTAAAGAAAATGATTGACTCTCACATTGTGTCAGGGATTAGGGTAATAGTGAGCTCAGAAAAACATCCATGGAGGTAAGTAAAGATGCTAAAAATAGGAGATTTTTCAAAACTATCCAGAGTAAGCGTCAGGATGTTGCGTCACTATGATGATATCGGATTACTGAAACCGGCGGAAATCGATACATTTACCGGATATCGCTATTATCGTGAGGAGCAGCTTTTTATCATTGGAAGGATTACGGCATTAAAAGATATGGGATTTTCCCTTGCTGATATCATCCGGATCCTTGAAAACTATGATGATAAGGAAAAAATGGAAGCCTTTCTGATGGAAAGACAGGCAGAACTGAAAAAGCTTTCCGAAGAGACACAGTACAAACTGATGCTTCTGGAAACGGCCCAAAAGAGGCTGAGAAAGGAGCAAACTATGAGTTATAACGTAACAGTAAAAACTATACCGGAGAGATATGCGGCGACTGTGAGAATGATCATTCCGCGTTATGAAGATGAGCAAAGAGCATGGAGTGTGCTTCATTCGGAGTGTGGCGGAACATTAGTACCGGCAGAACCCTGTCTGGCCGGAGCAGAATTTTTCGATGATGAATACAAAGAAGAAAATGTAGATGTGCGGATCTGGATGACAGTGAAGGGAACATACGAGAACACAGAACACGTAGAATTTCTGACTCTTCCGGCGGTAAAGGTGGCAAGCTGTATAGTGAAAGGCAGCTATACACAGCTTACGGATGCAACTGCAACGGCAATGGCCTGGATGAGAGATAACGGGTATACCATGAATGGAGCAATGTTCTGCATTTATCATGTAAGTCCCGCTCAGACATCGGATCCTGATGAACTGGTGACAGAGATCTGTTTTCCGGTAGAGTAATAATGAAGAACTTCAGGGAGCTGCAGGGCTCCCTGTTTATTTGAAGTCATTGGGGGACGGTTCTGACTCAGAACCGTCCCCATTGACTCCCGTTGACTATCTTGACAAAAGAAATAAACAATGTTATATTGCAAATGTTATATAACAAACGCAATATGACGACCGAAACGAAGAAATAAAGCGAGGATAATCATGCCACCTAAGATTACAACAAGCAAGGAAATGATCATTGAAGCCGGATACAGTATTGCTGATGAAGGCGGAATAGGTCAGGTAAACTGCAGAGCCATCGCAAAGAAACTCGGATGTTCTACACAGCCTGTTTTCAGCCGATTTCCGAATATGGATGAACTAAAAGAGGAAGTATTTAACTATGCCTGCGATAAATTGGAGCAAAGTATAGCTGACAGGCTAAATACCGGTGCGGAATGCTCACCGGTTGAAGTGGCGGTAACTGTCCTGGCAGATCTGGCAAGAGACCATAGGAATTTATACAGACTGATTTATCTTTCGGATTTCAGGAGTGAAAAAACATTTTTAGAAGAGAGAGAAAAGTATCAGACGAACAAACTTATCATAAAAGAGCTGACTGATAAATACAAACTTGACTCAAAGAGAGCTGAAGGTATATTTGAGAGAACCAGTTTGCTTGTACATGGAATATGTACAGTAATAGCAACTACTGCGATGAAATATTCAAATGAGCAGGTGATCAAGATTGTAAATGATGCACTTACGGATGCAAGGAAATGATGGCAAATGTAATAACAGGCTTAAGAGTCCTTGTGAGTATGGGGCTCTTGCATAGTCCGTCGTTTTCTTCACTTTTTTTATGCTGTATCTGATCGCCGGGTTATCGGACATAGCCGATGGGATCATTGCCCGAAAAACGGATACAGTAAGTGAATTTGGATCGAGATTCGATTCGGTCGCAGCAGGTACTGCAGATGCAGCGGGAACAAATGAAGACGGAACGCAGACAGATCAGTTAGGAAATCGGAAAATGATTTTTTTTATAGCATTTATAGTAACAGTAATTTCAATTATATGCTGTATCGAAATAAAGAAACCGACGGTCAGGGTCATTCTGGGAATGGTGGCCCTTTTTAATATTCTTATAATGATCTTAGCCGGAAGTTTTATTTACAGGACAAGGTACATGATATATGATGTTGCTTCTTATACATCGCCGGATGAAAAGTATGAATTATTATTCCAGCAGGTAGGAGATGCGGACTGGCCGTTTGGGCATACACATGCCAGGCTTGTACTAAAAGACGGATCGGGAACGCTTGAAAAGCATTCTTTTGATATAGCAAATGATGGGGCAAATGCCGGTCCTGATCAATGCCGGGTTACATGGAAAGAAACATACGTGGAAGCGGTGATCAGCGGTGAAGAGCAGGATGATGATCAGTACATTTTGTACTATAAGGAAAATGATGATGCATTTGCGGAAGGAGACAGCGTACCGGAAGCAGGGAGTGGCGCTTCTGATATTCCGGAGGTCTCTCCGAAGAATGCAGATGAAATAATAAACAGCTGCATTGATCTATATGAAAAGGCTGCAGAGGAAAACACATTAACAGACCCGGAAACTATCCGGGAGATCGTGGAGCGGTTTGGACAAAATGGCTATCCCGCTGTTGACAGTGAAAATCAGATCAACATGACGGGATCGAAGCAGGTAGCGAATTTCTGCGAAAAGGTGGATAAGCAGGAAGAAGCAGATATTACAATCCTTGAAGTCGACTATTCAGGCGGGTTTGTACAGTATGATCTTTATACAAAAGACGGAAATGTAGATGTAGTCAAGAGTTATTACAGATATGAAAACGGGAATATTCAAAGAAAGGTAACCGGAAGCTACCTCGCTGAGTCCTGGGATTATACAAAGGAAGGGTACCTCATGTTTTCCGGTGTCTGGTACACGGAGGAATCCTATGTTCTTACAATGAGCGGGGAAGAGGAGCACACAGCTCTCCGGGTACAGCCACTCGATGAGAGATTTAGGGAGCTTGGCCGGAAATATCTCCAACCGATCGGATTTGAAAGAAATAATATGTTTATTGTGGATTGGAATGAGAATGATTTCGGTCAGCTGGACTTTTATGATATTTATGACATTCTCTACCGGATAGAAAACGGCAAAGATGTTCCCTATGCTGCCGATGATGATCTGTCAGTCAGCGCAGTTTATAGGATTCCCAAAGAGGAATTTGAGAGCGTTATCATGAAATACTTCAATATTGACAGTGAAACGCTCCGATCTAAAACGGTATATGATCCTGCGGATGAGACCTATGAGTATAAGCCAAGAGGCTTTGAAGAAACCGAATACCCCGAATATCCATACTCAGAGGTGACAGGGAGCAGAGAAAACGGTGATGGAACGGTCACGCTTACAGCTAATGTGGTTTTTCCTCATGCCGGTGATTCCGGGGTTTATTCTCACGAGGTTGTGATCCGCTTATTAAATGACGGAGGAGTGCAATATGTATCAAACAGGATCATACCTTCCGGTACAGATTTTGAAGAAACATGGCATATACCACGGTTTACTCTTGAAGAATGGAAAGCCGCCGTCAATATGGGTAGCGGTGAGACTGAAACATATGAAGCCGCCGCCGATATGATTAGCAGCGAAACGGTAACAGATGAAGCCAGTAATGCACAGGCATCTGAAGAGTCAGCATATTGGGTTATCCCTCAGGCAGGTAATGATCTTTTTACGAAAGAAGAGAAGGAACAGCTGCAAAGCATGGTCCTGTCAGCAGCGGAGTCAGTCGGAGAAATATATAAGGATATTGTGATCAGGGATGCACCGGATTACACTTCCGGTGTTGATGGGTTTACCGGCGAAATGGGGAAAGCCGTGGTGGAACAATTGGGCGGAAAAGGTCTGGTAAGTATTACAGAAAATGCCGATATGCAGAATCATGAGAAAATAGAGGCATTTTACTCCGATTATCTTAAAGGACGGGAATCGAAAGTTACTGTATTTGATGTACACAGAGACGGACTGATCGGAGCAGTTACCTTTATTTACCGAAAGGGTAAGCTGCAGACCTATTATGCGGGTGTCAGATGGAAGAAAGGCGGAGTACCTGAAATACAGGGGACTTCGGTGAGCAATGTATCAGAAATTAAACTGACCGAAAAAGGATATTTTATTTATGCATACGAACGAAACATTGAACATGCAAGCTTAAGAGAGTATTGGAGAATAGAGCCGCTTTCGGAAGAATGCCGGGAACTGACCCGGAAATATATATCGGGATTAAGCTATGTGAATTACAATATGCTTGTTACAAACTGGGACAGCAGCAATGCAGAAGACATTCTAATGCCAAGTATGTATGAAGATATTTACCGGATATATATAGGTGAGAATTTAAAGGCCGGGAAGATTCCGGCGGAAGAATATGAAAAAGTAATGACCACATATTTACCGGTGTCCGCAGAGCAGTTGAGAGAACACTGTAAGTATGATGAGGACAGTGACAGCTATGAAAATGAGATGGTTTTCTCAAGTCCCCATCCGCCCTTTGGAGAGGTGGTTGATTATAAAAAGAATAAAGACGGTACAATCACGCTTATCGTTGATGGTGTCTGGCCGGATTATGATTCTGACTTTGCTTTTCGGAATACGGTTGTGGTACGGCCTTTTAAGGATGGAACATTCCGGTATCTTTCCAACTCTATAGAGAAAAAAGAATTGGAACTGCCGCCGGTAGCGAAATTGAAGGGATGATTTTTATGGTTTTAAGGAAAAACAGCCTTGCGCTGACCGGTGTTATTATAATTGGCTGTTTTTTATGCGCTTGTGGAAAGAATGAGGGTCTTACAGGCGGATCCCTTGTGGGAGAAACTGAAGAAGCGCCTTTCACAGAGAAAACAGCATCCGGAGAGGAAGGGGCTGCTGAACAATGGGAAAAGGGCTACGACCTTCCGATAGATGAAAAAGAAAAGGAAGAGGCTGCATATGACAGCAGTGAGATGATGGAGCGGATTTTTGCTATATACAGCGAAGCAGATAAAGGAACGGCGTCCAATGTGGTTTTATCTGATGAGATTATTTATGAAATGCAGGAACAGCTTATCGAGACAGGATATCCGGTTACTACATCGGTGCCATACTCAAATATGGGAAATTATGAAAGTGTGGATTCCTTCCTTAAAGACTGCGCAGCCGGGAAAAACGATTCAGTTGTAATCTACAAGATACACAATGACGGTGCCATGGGCAGAATGAAATTTTACTATGACGGTACGGATATGCTTGTTATTAGTTCAAGAAGTATATGGGATAAGAATGATAAGCCGGTCATGTCCTTTATTTCCCACATTAGGATTAAAACATGGAAATATACTGATAAGGGGTGGTTCTGTTATGAGTTATGCGTGCCTGAACCACCGGAAGTCAGTGAGATCATGGATGGATGCTGCATGATCAGAGTAAAACCCATGACAGAAGAACAGCGGATCATGTCTGAACGTTGTGTCAGAGAACTCGGGTATCAGGGGCAAAATCTTTTGTGTTCCAACTGGAATGCAGATAATATGAGTGAGCTTGATTATAACGGAATGTATGAATATCTGTATGGGATGAAATACGGAGAGAAGTTCCGGTCTGAAGATTATCCAGATGGCATTCCTGAGAAAAAGTTCGAAAATCTGATAATGGAGTATCTTCCGGTAACAAAAGAACAGATTCGGGAGTACGCTGTATATGATGAGGATAATCAGACCTATCTCTGGAGGAGGCTTGGGTGTTTTAACTATACGCCTTCCTTTTTTGGGACTTCTCTGCCGGAGGTTGTTGATGTTAAGAAAAATGAAGACGGGACAATAACATTAACGGTTGATGCGGTTTGTGACATGGTCATCTGTGATGATGCAGTAATAACACATGAGCTTACAGTGAGATTTAAAGAAGATGGCAGCTTTCAATATATGGGGAATAAGATCCTGAATGATGCGATAAAGCATATACAGGACTATCAATATCGAGTCGGTGGGGACGGTTCTGACTCAGAACCGTCCCTCTTGACTTAAAAATAGAATACTTCTTCAAATTTTTTATCCATAGCAATACATATTACGAGGGCAAGCTTTGCGGTCGGATTAAACTGTCCGGTTTCTATGGAGCTGATGGTGTTTCGTGATACACCGACCAGCTCCGCAAGCTGAGCCTGTGATAACCCCTTCTCAGCTCTGATCTTTTTCAGATTGTTTTTCAGAACTAATTTGTCGTCCACGGAAGTCACCTCCTAAGGAGCTGTTCATAAATAACTTTACATTTTGACGCAGGACAGGCGTTCATCTGCAAAGAAGAAAACGTAGCCGTAGCGGGCTACGGCGAGGCTTTCTGATGAAGCAGATGGACGTCTGCACAAGTCAAATGTGAAGATTTATTTATGCACAGATCCTAAGCTGAACAGCATACATTATAAAGAACATTGCAGCCAATATAAGCTGAAGGGTACCGAAAACCAGTTCATGTTTCTTTTTCAGGTGGTAATATTTTACCAGCAGCATAGTTCCGGTCATGGATAGGTAAACTGACCAGGTACTGTAATTTACATGGTCTGAAAAGATTGATTCCAGAATAATGATCGCTGCACAGACAAATCCACCGACGACGCAGGCCTTTTGTCCGGATCTTACAAATGCATCACGTTCCATTTCGTCCTGAGTACTGTTTTCTTTTCTGCTTCTTTCTAGAATTTCTTCTTTGTTCATAAATCTGCCTCCGACTTATTTATAAATTGCCAAGTAAACTTGTCATGCCCTTATCATAATAATGCCAAGTAAACTTGTCAACATTTTTTATAAAGCATAATAAAAAACGAACCCCGGGATACTGTCTCGAGGGCCGTTACTATTTTTTTATTCTGTTATAGTTACAGTAATGCCTTAATGCAATCCTCAACCTTATTCATATCGGCAGTGGGTTCAAATCTTGCCACAACATTTCCTTCGCGATCGATCACAAATTTTGTAAAGTTCCACTTAATGTCAGGCTTGGATGCCCAGTCAGGATCAGCAGCATTAAACATATTCTCGAGTACACCCTTTAACTCATGATCATCAAAGCCTTCAAATCCTTTTTGCGCTTTCAGATATGTGTATAAAGGCAGTTCATTCTCACCATTAACATCAGACTTTTTCATCTGTGGAAATGTCGTATTATAGTGAAGTGTGCAGAATTCATGGATCTCTTCATCGCTTCCCGGAGCCTGTGCACCAAACTGATTGCAGGGAATGTCCAGTATCTCTAATCCCTTATCATGATACTCCTTATATAAGTTTTCAATGGGTTCGTATTGCGGTGTGAATCCACAGCCTGTAGCTGTATTAACAATAAGGATCACTTTACCCTTATAATCTGCAAGACTGAGTTTTTCTCCTTTTCCGGTAGTTACTTCGTAATCATAGATCATATTTGTTTCCTCCTGTTCATTGTTCTTTGTATGTGATTGGCGTCTTTTATTAACTTTAGCACTATTATATTGCACACAATATATAATGTCAATATCTAAATTTAAAAAATATAAATTCGAACCCCGAGGCACTATCTCAGGGGAGTCCCCGTTGACTCCCCGCACGAGCCTCTTGACAAAAAGTAAACGCTCGTTTACAATCACAGTAAACAGTCGTTCACTTTTTAACATTGCAAGAGGAGACTTAATGAAGACAACAAAGGAAGACATATTACTAACATCATTAAAACTGTTTGCAGAGAGTGGCTTTGACGCGGTTTCTACTGGAATGATAGCCGAGAAGCTGGCCATAACGAAGGGAGCACTCTACAGACACTACAAGAACAAACAAGAGATATTTGACAGTATAGTCCAAAGGATGTTTGAGAAGGATGCAAAAAGGGCCGGGGAGGATTCAGTTCCCGAAGAGGAATATGAAAAGAATCCGGGTAAATATGAGGAAGTAAGCCTAAAGGATTTCTGCGACTATGTGGTCAATCAATTTGAGTACTGGACAAAAGATGAATATGCAGCATGCTTTAGAAGAATGATCACTATAGAGCAGTATAAGAGTCCTGAGAAGATGAAGCTGTACCAGGATGTGATAGGATGCGGGCCGGTAGATTATTCAGAGGACATTTTCAGGGAAATGATAAAGCGGGGAGTTCTTAATAAAGCCGCCGAGAAGGCAGGTTCTAGAAAGCTCGCGGTAGAATTCTATGCACCCCTTAAACTCTCTGTCGATCTTTTCGATGGGGGAGGAGACTATAACAAGCTGAGGAAGAATCTAAAGGAGATAACAGATGGATTCAAAGAAAGATACTCGGCCTAAAGAGGCCGTTTGGGAAAGAGCCAGGGTTATTGCCCTGGACAGGGATTTATACAAAGTAAAAACAGAAACTAAAGAATTAAAGGCGGAGGTTTCGGGGAGATTCAGATATGAAACGAGCTTGGTATCTGATTTTCCGGCGGTAGGGGACTATGTCCTTGTGGAGTCCGGGCAGGATAAAGATTTTTGCTTAATAACCGCCCTTTATCCCAGAAAGAGTTGTTTTATCAGAAAGGCAGCAGGAAGGGAGAAAAAGGAGCAGGTTGTTGCGGCTAACATAGATTATTGTTTTATTTGCATGTCGCTAAACAATGATTATAATCTCAGGCGCCTGGAGCGTTACCTTTCAGTAGCATGGAATAGTGGAGCTACACCGGTTGTAGTACTTACAAAGGCTGATCTGTGTAACAACATAGAAACGAAACTAACCGAGGTGGGCCAGGTGGCGCCCGGGGTTGATGTAGTCTCGGTTTCAGCATATCTTGAGGAGCTTGATGCAGTGTATGATTATGTCAGGCCGGGGAAGACCGTGGCATTCCTGGGCTCTTCCGGAGTGGGGAAATCTACCCTGATTAATGGACTTCTTGGGGATAATCTGATCAAAACCCAGGGCCTTCGTAATGACGACAAGGGAAGACATACCACTACAGGCAGAGAACTTATGGAGCTTCCAAACAAAGCTTATGTTATTGACACTCCCGGAATGAGAGAACTGGGCATGTGGGATAGTGAGGATGGAATAGAATCAGCATTTCCGGAGATTGAGGAGCTTAAAGACAGGTGCCGTTTTTCCGACTGTTCTCACACCAATGAGCCCGGCTGTGCCATAAGGAAAGCAATACTTAACGGCGAACTGTCGGAAGCCAGACTGGCCTCTTATCTAAAACTAAAAAGGGAGAATGAATACATATCTGATGGCAGCGGATACCTTCAGGCAAAGAAATTAAAGTTCAAAGAGATATCAAAGATTAACAAACATTCAAAAATGAAAGGATAAAGAAAAGAAATGAATACAAAAGAATTTGCAATACGATCAGAAAGAAAAGAAGAACAAAGAGAAGTTGAAAACCTTGTAAGGGAAGCATTCTGGAACGTTTACCGTCCGGGATGCAGCGAGCATTATGTGCTCCATGTTCTCCGGGACGATCCGGCATTCGTGAAGGAGCTGGATTTCGTTATGGAACAGAATGGAAAGCTAATAGGGCAGAATATGTTCATGAAGACCATCATTGAGGCTGATGACGGGAGAACTATCCCTGTACTCACAATGGGACCGATAGGGATTACCCCGGAATTGAAACGCAAAGGATATGGTAAGGCTATTCTTGACTACTCCTTAGAGAAGGCAAAGGAGATGGGATTCGGAGCCGTTCTATTTGAAGGAAACATTGACTTCTATGGCAAAAGCGGCTTTGACGTGGCAAGTAAGTTCGGCATCCGTTATCACGACCTGCCGGAGGATGCAGATTCGTCCTTCTTTCTCTGCAAGGAACTGATACCCGGATACCTGGATGATGTAACCGGAGTCTATCAGACCCCGAAAGGGTATTATGTAGAGGACTCCGATGTGGAGGAGTTTGATAAAGCTTTTCCGCCAAAGGAGAAACTAAAGCTGCCCGGCCAGTTGTTTGAATAAAAAAGTCATTGGGGACGGTTATCGGAGTCCCCGTTGACTTATACTATAAAATATAGTAATATAATTTATAGTATAAGGAGAATGGTTGTATGTCCAGTATAGATATCATAGTTTTAGGCTGTGTAGCAAAAAAGTCCCGAAGCGCATACGATATACAAAAGGATGTCGAAGAGCATAACTTACCGGAGTGGACAAGGATCAGTATTCCATCTATCTATAAGAAAGTGCTGAGACTTCAGGAACAGGGGTATATAGAGGGCGATGAGATAGCCGGAGAACGGTTTGCTACAAAGATTATTTATCATATAACAAAAAAGGGAAGAGAATATCTGGAATCCCTTATGACTGAACAGTCTCTAAAACCTCCAAAAGTGTTGCTGGATTTTAACGCAGTTATCTGTAATCTTAATAAGGTTGATAAGCCTGCGGCTTTGGTTCTTATCAATAATATAATATCCGGGATAGAAGAATCTAAGCGGTATTATCATTCTGTCCTGACAGAACATGCTGATATTCCGTTGGTTGGAAGAGCTATCATGGAACAGCAGGAAAAGGTGTGTGTGACTCTTCTTGAATGGGCGCATAACCTGTATGAGAGTTATAAGGAGGAATAAAATGAATAGCTATGACAATTATTTTCTGCCAATCGATAATATGGAAGAAGCTAAGGATTTCTATGGAAATAAGCTTGGACTGAATCTCAAATTTGACTTTTCAGATAAAGGGATGTCTGCTTTCAATGTGGGCTCTGAAGAACCTGCTATCATATTGAAGGATAAAATGAAGTTTCCTGATGCCAAACCTACAATATGGTTTGTTGTCGATAACGTAGTGGAAACCTATAACGATCTGAAGGGAAAAGGTATAAAGTTCCTGAGCGCTCCCTTCCGGATCCATACAGGGAATGCTGCAGAGTTTGAGGATCCCTTCGGTAACAGGCTTGGGATTACAGATTACGATTAAATCATGGACAGGATCAGTGAAAAACTTACGCTTTTTTTTGAGGATCCGTTCTGGGTCGGAGTTTTTGAACGGGTATCTGACGGTGAACTTTCAGTAAGTAAAGTGACATTTGGTGCAGAGCCTAAAGATTATGACGTCCGGGATTATATCAACAGACATTTTTATGGGTTGAAATTCAGTCCTGCTGTAAAGGTTGAATTGAAACAGACTGCGGATAATCCAAAGCGAAGACAGAGAAATGCAGGAAAACAGATGCTGTATACCGGCATCGGAACCAAGTCACAGCAGGCTCTGCAGAAGCAGCGCGAGGAAATGAAGACGGAACGCAGACAGACAGGTAGAGAAATGAGAGAAGCTGAAAAACAAAGGCAGTTTGATCTGAAGCAGCAAAAAAAGAAGGAGAAGCACAGAGGGCATTGAGAAAGCAGCAGAAGGCTGGAATAAATGAAAGAGATAAAAACCGGAAGGCTTCTGATAAGTTAAGAAATAGGGAGGGACAAATGAGTAAATATGATCCCCTGTGGAAATGGATACAGAAAAACGGCGATGGTAACTTCGGTCTTACTTTTGCTGAGGTTGAAAAGATAGCGGGTATTCCGATAGATCATTCGTTTCTTACGTATAAAAAAGAACTTTTGGAGTACGGGTATAAGGTCGGCAAGATTTTTTTGAAGGAGCAGAAGGTTATGTTTGAGAAGGCAGCGGAAATGACTTCGAGAGGGTGATTACAGTAGTATGAAAACAAGAGAGGAAATATTAAAATATGGTCTTTCCTTTCCGGATACTTATCAGGATGCTCCATTTTCCGATCAGAACTGGCAGCTGGTCCGATATAGCGGAAACAGGAAGGCCTTTCTCTGGACGTATGAAAGAGACGGCAATATTAATCTGAATGTAAAAACAGATCCTGAAAAGGCGTTTTTTTGGAGAAGTATCTATAAATCGGTTATTCCCGGATATCATCAGAACAAGACCCACTGGAATACGATCATTCTCGACGGGAGTATTCCTGATAATGACATCAGACTGATGATCGCTGAGAGTTATGATCTCATCAGTGATTGTCCTTCAAAGAGAATATACGAAGCGGTAAAAAAGATACCGTACGGATATGTTGCCACATATTCGCAGATCGCAGAGCTGGCGGGTGACAGGAAGATGGCCCGTGCGGTAGGTAATGCGCTTCATAAAAATCCCGATCCCGAAAACATTCCCTGTTTTCGTGTGGTAAATGCCAGGGGAGAACTGGCCGGAGCGTTTGCCTTCGGCGGGGCGGGAGAGCAGGCAAAGCTTTTGGAAGCGGAGGGGATAGCGGTTATTGACGGAAAGGTAGACCTTAACAAATATCAGTGGAAGTGATCCGGGGATCCGGCTGATTAACAGGAATGATTTGGACTTTTTGTGTTTGTATCTTATAATAAAAACAGATTGGTTTATTTCAGATTCTGACTATTGGAGGTGTGGGATAATGCAGCTTGCCGAAATATCAAACAAATTTGAAGAAAAGATTGATGACAGAGATGAGCTTTTGCATCTTCTGGGGCTGAATCAGGCTCTGAATGTATATGAACACGATTCTGTCGTATATATTCAGCTGGCTCACTCACAGGGGATCGGAGGTGTGACATCTGAATCACCGATGGAATTTGACAGGAAGCATAATCACGTTGCACAATGCATTTTCGACAGAAAACTGCATTGTATTACGATCAATGACGATTCTTTTGATACCGGGAACAAGGTATCATTAAAGGAACTTATACAGATCCTGAAGTCGGAGATAAAGAGATAAGAGATGGATGGAGTGGTGAAGAGCAGCTTATGAAGAAAATAATATGCATTCTGTCAGCTGTTACTATTTTGGCGGCCGGGGGTTGCAAAAGCATTGATATGAATAAAGCGGCGGTAATAGAGGAAAGATCGGATCATTACCTCCGTGTTGCGGAAGAACAGGCTATAGATTACGCCGACAGGGCGAAGGAGAAAATTAAGGAGCAGATTAAGGAAGGATTGGCAAAACAGGACGGCAGCGCGGAACCGGGAATACTGTACGGAGTTGAGGATGTGGGACTTAAAGATCTGACCGGTGCCGGAACGGATTATGCCTTTATATATGATGGCACACCATATTCTGCAAAGTACACACCGGACAATTGGGAGATAACAGATTCCTACAGGATAACGAATGCAATGGACATGGCCATTATATGTCAGGCGCTGATTAATGAGCATCCGATCCATGGGAAGGACATGGTTTCCTTCAGAACCTGTGACGACATGGCATACGAATGGATCCAGCATAATGTGGCATATTCTTTTCTGCCGGAGGACAGTCCATGGATCAATTCCGTAAAAAACGTGGATCTTGATCCGAAGGATCAGGGAAAATCCTACAGGGATCTGTACGAAGACAGGACGGGAAGGAAGTTTGATATTGAGAGCATTTTGGATCAGTAAGTGATGATACGTCTGAAGGACAGGATGCTTGGAAAAATACCCCCTTTGAGCTTATTTGAACTATAGCGTATAATGAAACGGAAATGGACATTTACGCGTACAGGAATATCATAGGGAGCAGGGAGAGCATTTATTTTCTCAGGCAGGTGATGGCTATTGCCGGGCTCTTTACGGCGGGGCTTATACCTGCGGGCATAATAAGAAAAAGGCTGCCAGAGAAAAAGGACATGCTGCTTGCCTTTCCGCTGGGGCTTTCGCTTTTCGGCGTATTGGGTTTTCTTCTCCTGATCTTCGGGATCAGGCTTTCCGTACATAATATCATAGTATTTTATATTCTCTTGATGGCGGCACTTATTGCATTTGTGAGGCTGAGACCCTGTGATGCGGGACAGCAGCTTTATTTTGCAGATGAAGAAGTTCCGGCCGGTGATCTTCCGGATAAAGGTTCATTTAAGGAAGCGGAGAATAAGAAAAACAGTTGGAAGGATGCGGCTTTTGCTGCAGCAGGGTATGCTGTAGTAATTCTGGCGGCTCTTTTTTCCTGTTCGGGCATTCTTTCCCAGATCGTTACAAATGACTCCGTTTACTACTATTCTATGTATCCCTCCATTCTTGTTCACGATGGCTTTATTTCCGCAAGTCTTGATAAGTACCTTACGGATGTGGGTCAAACAACGGCTGTTATACAATGCCTTCCTTTTCTGTTTGATTTTGACCAGAGCTTTGGAATACAGCATTTCCTGAATATAAATTTCATCTTGATCTTTTTTACCGGATTGCATGAGGCTTTTTCAGGCTTTTATGATTTATGTAAACCTTGCAGGCGGGGAGAGTCCGGGGTATTATGTAAACCTTACAACCGGGAAGAGGTAGGAAATTTATGTAAACCTAGTTTTTCTCTTGCCGCGGCACTTCTCGGAACCATTTTTCTCGTAAGCTGTGAGCCTTTTATTGTGCTGTCTAAATGGATATTGTCAAATGTTTACTTTATGGATTTCCTTTTCATTGTTTTTTTGCTGGAGCTTACTGCAGGTGGTGGAGGAAGAGGATCTGACAACACTTTTCCTGACAGGACAGAGGAGAGGCTTTTGGATTTCAGGATCCTCTTTATGAGTGCTTTTCTCATTATGAGCCGGATGGAGGGGGGCGTTCTGGTATTTGTTCTGGCTCTTGCCGTTTCCGTACTTCCGATAAGAAAAGAAAAGCTTCTGATCCATTTCGCTCTGCCTCTGTGTATAATGGAAGTAGGCTATTACGGTATGATCTACCTGCGGATCGGTATTGACCCCTTATACAGCTTTCTTGATTCAAAGACTGCTCTGCTTATGGTTGGATTGATAGTGGTGTTGGTGGTTTACATAATTTTTATCCGCGACCGGATAAAGAGTTCATACCTTCCGCTAATGCTGCTAATCCTGCTGACCCTGGGAAATGCCGGACTTCTGTTTATAAACAGCGGACGTTATCTTACAAATCTCAAGGCATTTTTCCTGAATGTAAGACTGGGTAACGGCTGGGGGCTCTTTTTAATAGTGATCGTTATTTATTGTACTATGCTTTTATTTGAGCTTATAAGGAGAAAAGGCAGGGATATTCCGCTTATGCTGTTTCTCCCCGCAGCGCTGGTGCTCTCGATCATTGCCGTGTGCTTTGCAAGGGGCGGGGTGCTGGCGGTCAGGACCAGCGATTCGGGAAACAGGGTTCTTATGGAGATCGTGCCGCTGCTTGTATTTTCGGTATTTGTGCAGGGGATTTCCTATATTCGGGAAAGATCCTGAGCGTCAGTTGAAGGTAACTATTCAGAACAGTCACTTGCGGAACCGCAAGTGACGTATGAAAACCAAGGCAGATTGTGTAAATAATGAAAACAGTATTGATAACCGGGGCGTCCAGAGGAATCGGCAGGGCGGCGGCTCAAAAATTCCAGAAAGAGGGCTATGAGCTTTTTCTTATCTGTCATAGGGATGTCGGGGATCTTCGGGAATTTAGGGGACATCACTATGCCGGAGACGTGGGAGATCCCTCTTTTATTAAAAGTGTGATGGATGAGATAGAGAGCATTGATGTGCTCATAAATAACGCCGGTATAGCTTACTACGGGCTTTTGCAGGATATGACCTTCGATGAATGGGACAGTGTGATACGAACTAATCTTACGTCAATGTTTCTGACCTGCAGGGAAGCGATACCGAAAATGCTAAGGAACAGATCGGGGAAGATAATAAACGTATCCTCCGTATGGGGAAGTGAGGGAGCCGCTCTTGAAACAGCCTATTCCGCTTCTAAAGGCGGGGTAGATGCCTTTACAAGAGCTCTTGCAAAGGAGCTGGCACCGAGCAATATACAGGTTAATGCCATCGCTCCCGGAGTTATAGATACGGATATGAATGCGCATTTAAGTCCGGAAGAGAGAGAAGCACTTATTTCGGAGATACCGGCGGACAGGATGGGAAGCCCCGGAGAAGCTGCGGAACTTATATTTCAGCTTGCGGAAAGCAATTCATATCTTACCGGTCAGGTGATAAGTCTTAACGGCGGATGGTTTTAACCAAGTCCTGGTTCAGGCTCCGACAGAGTTTCAACGCTAATCGAGGATGTCAATGTTATGTAAACAAAAACGGATAGCTGCAGAGTGTCTGATCCCCGCGTTTGTTACGCTCCTTATCTTTTCGGGAGTGCTTTTTTCTAAAGGGATCTTTCCCTTCGGTGATAATCTCATAGACTACTATGATATGGGGCAGACAAATGCGCCTCTATATTATCATATCTGGGATTTTCTCCACGGAAGGTCGGCTCTTTTTTTTGACTGGTATATTAACTGCGGGCAGAATCTAGCTATGGGAAGCGCCATACAGTGGAATATCTCACCTTTTAACCTTTTTTTCCTGCTGATACCGAGAGAACTCACCTACCCCTCACTGTCCGTATTTATGGGGCTGCATCTCTTTTTCATGTCATTTAATATGGCTTATTTTCTACGGAGTATTTTTCCTAAGCTGCAGCGCAGTATGCTTTTTATTTCCGCACTTTCATACGGTCTATGCGGATATACACTGACGCATTATACTATCCCGACCTATCTTGACACTGCCGTATTCTTCCCGATATTTGCGCTTTCTCTTGTGCGTCTTTTAAGAGGCAGCGGAAGGGTAATGTATGTCCTGATGCTCGGCTTTATGACCGCACTAAGCTATTATCTGGGGTTTATGCACCTGATCTATGTACTCCTGTTTTCAGGAGTTTACATAACACTAATCTGCCTCAATAAGACTGTGCGGAAGGAGAGGGCAGCAGACCTGGCGGTGGGAACAGTTGCCGGAATTCTGCTTTCATTCTTTATGCTGCTCCCATCGGTAATGCAGATGACGCTTTCATCAAGATTTAATTCAAATCTTTCAGGAGGCGTCCTTGAAACCCTGATTTCGATCCTGAATTCTGTAGGCGCGGATGAGTATTATGTGAAGTATTTCCAGCTCTATGCCATGGAATTCTTTATAGTCATATTAATTGCAGGAGTTATTCTTCGTAGAAAAGAGTGGAGATTTATCATTACGGTACTGTCGGGTGTATTTATCCCCTGTGCGCTTATTCCCTTTGAATCTATAAATATACTCTGGCACTTCGGCACCTATTATCACTATCCCATAAGATGCGGATATCTCATACCTTTTTCAATTATCGCGGCGGCCGCCTGCTTTACGGAAAGGTCGGGGAAGGGGACAGAGGGCATGGCAGCCGCAGCGCTTACCTCTTCACTTATATCTGCCGCTGCTCTTATTATCCTTATTAGAATATATGATAATAAAGCGCCATGGGATATAAGGCTGCTGTTTTCGCGTGCGGCTATGCTTTGGATCACGGTGTGCATTATGTTAACCGCATTGTTCCTTCTTCTCGGAACGTTGAAGAAGCTCGAGGGCAGCAGACTGAACCATATGATGACCCGGATTTCTATGCCTGTGGTTATAGCTGAACTGATCCTTGGCGCCTATGTGGGATACGGACTTCCGAAGTTCACCGACAGGTTTTTCGCCGATCCGGAGCAGAGCGGGGAATACATCCTTAAGGCAGAGGCCTTCAGCGAGGCAGCGGAGGTATATTTTAGCGCTTCTGATGAAAATTGCAGGACAGAGCGGCTTAAGAATCCGGATACGGATCTCAACACCAATTACGGAATGGTTATAAGACATGCCACGGTAACAGGATGGGCCAATACAGCCACGGGGGAAATGATAAAGTGCGCCGAGAAGCTTGGCTACAGTACCCACTTTATGAGGATACTGGATTCAGGGGGAACCCTCTTTACGGATTCGCTGCTGCAGGTAAAGGATATAGTGACCGTGAGAGAGTATGAAGATGATGTCAGGTCGGTTTACATAAAACAAGGCGAATTTAAAACCTCTGAGGGAGAATACTATCTGTACCATAACGCTTTAAGTCTGCCCTTTGCCCTTGCGGTTCCCAATACTATTGAAGATGCAGACCTTACGGAAGGGAGTATTACGGAAAACAATAACCTTCTGTATAAGGCTCTGTCGGGGGATGCGGAAAACATAGCCGATGTTATCAAAATATCGGAGCTTAAAAATAACAATCGCAATAATAATGGAAATGCTGTTGAAATAGAGGTTTCCGGAAGGAAGGCTCTGTATCTTGGCAAAGGAAAGGCAGAGGAGATACGGGTGAACGGAAAGACAGTAGCGGTACCGAGCATAGGAGATCCCGAGAACAAAGCCTATCCGGCGTGGTTTAATTCTAATCTGCTGTTCCTCGGGATTTTTGAAAACAGTGCAGTTGAGATTAATTGTCCGGAGAAATCCAGAATAATAACAATAGATATTGATAAGCTGAAGGCGCTTTCCGGAAAGCTTGAGGCTGAAGAAAAGAGAACAGGGGCGGGTGCGCCTGCAGCGGGAAAGAGCAATATTAGCTTCAGTATTACGGGAGACCGGAGCAGAAACCGCGCGCTTATCCCTCTGTCATTCAGCCCGGGGTGGTGCGCTAAGGTTAACGGAGAAATAAGAACCCTTAAGGATTTCGGAGGACTGTTTATGCTGCTTCCGATCGATCAGGGAGAGAACAGGGTCGAATTAAGCTTTTCGCCTCCGGGACTTAAAGCGGGCATACTCATCACTATCATAACGCTGATCCTGGTTATTGCTTTGGTTTACATAAAACAAGCGAAAGCTCTTGGCAATACTCTTCTGACGCTCATAAGTCCTGCATTATATTATCTTTACTATTTCCTCTTCATATCAGCGGCATTAGTATTATATCTGATACCGGTATGCTGGTTTGCCCTGCATGAGCTTTTAAGGATCCTGAGATAGTCCGTATCGACTATACAGTGTCATTCTAAGTGGAATTTAACTTTTCACTTCAGGTAATTCGGGGCATATTCCCGTAAAGGATTTATAAATATTGGGTTTTAGGGTATAATGGTTATCTAGTACGAGCGATACCTTTATTTGTGGTGTCGCAGGCATTTCCTGACAGGATCGGATAACAGCATGAAAGTAGTAATTCTTGCGGGCGGACTCGGTACAAGGATCTCGGAAGAGAGCCATTTAAGACCGAAGCCCATGATAGAGATCGGTGATAAGCCGATACTCTGGCACATAATGAAGGAGTATTCCCATTTCGGTTTCAACGAATTCATTATCTGCCTCGGATATAAACAGCATATAGTAAAGGAGTTTTTCGCAGACTACTACCTGTATTCTTCGGATGTTACCTTTGATCTTTCAAAAAACAGCATGGAGGTCCATAATCACTACGCGGAGCCCTGGAAGGTGACACTGGTGGATACGGGTCTTCATACCATGACCGGAGGCAGGATAAAAAGGGTCAGAGACTATATCGGTGATGAGACATTTATGTTAACCTATGGTGACGGGGTTTCGGATGTGAATATAAAGGAGCTTCTGGAATTCCATATATCCCACGGAAAGATCGGAACCTTAACCGCCATTGCGGTGGATCAGAGGTTCGGAGTTCTTGATATAGGAAGAGAAGGAAAGATACGGGAATTCGCCGAAAAGGAAGAAAAGGACGAGAGCGTCGTAAACGGCGGATATATGGTGTTTGAGCCCCGGATCTTTGATTATCTGGAGGATGACAGTACCGTATTTGAGAAGGAACCCCTAAAGCAGCTTGCCCATGAGGATGAGCTAAGGGCATTTCTTCATAAGGGCTTCTGGAAATGCATGGATACCCAGAGAGAGAAGGAACAGCTGGAAAAACTATGGGCTTCGGGAAAGGCACCCTGGAAGGTATGGGAATGAAGGAGCTTTCATTTTATAAAGGAAAAAAGGTGCTTATTACCGGACATACAGGATTTAAGGGGGGGTATTTAAGCGCGCTTCTGTCATCAGCCGGAGCTTTGGTCACAGGCTATTCACTGGAGCCGCCTACGGATCCCTCTCTTTTTGAGTTATGTAAACTCGGATCTGACGTTGACCATATTATAGGGGATGTAAGGGACTATGAAAAGCTTTTTAAGGTATTTAAGGAGAAGAAGCCGGAGATAGTTTTTCATCTGGCAGCGCAGCCCATTGTCCGGACCTCCTATCGTGAACCAAGACTTACTTATGAAACCAATGTGATGGGAACGGTAAATCTCCTGGAATGTGTGAGGGAGACAGACTCTGTGAGGAGTGTTCTTAATGTCACAACCGACAAGGTATATCTTAATAACGATGAGGATAAAGCATTTACGGAGGACATGCCGCTTGACGGCTATGACCCTTATTCAAACAGCAAATCCTGCTCTGAGCTTGTGACACACAGCTACATTAAGAGCTTCTTTAGTGACGGAGATGCGCCGCGCCTTTCCACCGCGAGAGCCGGAAATGTCATAGGAGGCGGTGATTTTGCCGCTGACCGTCTTATCCCGGACTGTGTGAGGGCTGCGGAAAGATGCGAAAAGGTGATAATAAGGAATCCCGCTTCGACCCGTCCCTTCCAGCATGTTCTGGAACCGGTAACGGTCTATGCGGATATAGCCGCAAGGCAGTATGATGAGCCGGAATATGCGGATTTTTATAATGTTGGACCGGAGCTTTCGGATGTAAAAAGCGCAGGGGAGCTTGCGGAGATCTTCTGCCGGGAGTGGGGAGACGGCCTGGAAACAGAGGTAAAAAATGACAGAGGCCCCCATGAAGCTTCTTTTCTGAAGCTTGACTGTGCAAAGCTGAAGAAAAAGCTTGGCTGGAAAAGCGTCTGGAATGTTGAAGAAGCAGTGAAGAAGACCGTTCAGTGGAGCAGGGTCTATGTTGAGAAGGGCGATGTGAGGAAGGAGCTTTTCAGGCAGATAGAAGAGTATCTGCGTGATGGGAAAGATCCTTCGCTGCGCTCAGGAAGACAATTATGAATTTTGATAGTTTAAGTGAAAAGGAAGCCCGGGAAAAGATACTCGGGATCGTCCGGGAATATGCGGAAAAATACCATGAAGAGAAAAAGCCTTATAAGGAGGGAGACAGGATCCCCTACGCAGGGCGTGTTTATGATGCGGAGGAGATAACGAAGCTCGTTGATTCCTCTCTGGAATTCTGGCTTACCGCAGGGCGTTATACCGCGGAATTTGAAAAAAGCTTTGCGGAGTATCTGGGACTAAGATATGTTTCTATCGTAAACTCCGGCTCCAGTGCAAATCTCCTTGCCTTTATGACGCTTACAAGTCCTCTTCTGAAGGACAGGAGGATAAGGCGCGGGGACGAGGTCATTACCGTTGCAGCGGGTTTTCCCACTACAGTAGCACCTGTTATCCAGTACGGGGCAGTTCCGGTTTTCCTTGATGTTACAGTTCCGGGCTACAATATAGATGTAACAAGGCTTGAGGAAGCATATTCAGAAAAGACAAAGGCCGTTATGCTTGCCCATACCCTGGGGAATCCCTTCGATCTGAAAAGTGTTAAGGATTTCTGCGACCGCCACGGCCTCTGGCTTATTGAGGATAACTGCGATGCACTTGGCTCCGTATATGAGCTTGACGGGGAAGAGAGGCTGACCGGAACGATAGGAGATATCGGGACCTCATCCTTTTATCCGCCCCATCATATGACCATGGGAGAGGGCGGAGCGGTATACACCGACGATCCGCTGCTCCATAAGATAATAAGGTCGATCCGTGACTGGGGGCGTGACTGCAGCTGTGCTCCGGGAGTTGACAATTCCTGCGGACACCGTTATGACGGGAAGTACGGGCTTCTTCCAAAGGGCTACGATCATAAATATGTGTATTCACACTTCGGCTACAACCTTAAGCCTACGGATATGCAGGCTGCCGTGGGGATTGCTCAGTTAAAAAAATTCCCATCCTTTGTAAAAAGAAGAAGAGAGAATTTTGATATTCTTTATGAAGGACTTAAGGATTTAAGTGATGCTTTCATACTCCCCGAGGCCACGGAAAATTCAAGACCCTCCTGGTTTGGATTTTTACTTACGGTAAAGGAAGGCTTTTCCAGAAATAAGATAGTCAGATACATAGAGGATGAAAAGGTTCAGACCCGTATGCTGTTTTCGGGGAACCTTATCAAGCACCCCTGCTTTGATGATATAAGGGATGACAATAGCTCCTACAGGGTCATAGGAGAACTTGAAAATACGGACAGGATAATGAATGATACGTTCTGGATAGGGCTTTATCCCGGAATGGATGAGGCAAGGCTTGACAGGATGATAAGGGTTATACATGAGGCGGTAAAGAACAGCTGATGACAAGGATAGAACTTCTTGACTGTACCCTCCGGGACGGAGGATTTATAAATGAATGGCGTTTCGGACGGGGGGATATAGCAAATCTCTTTGAAAGATCCGTTTCTGCAGGTATAGACTACATTGAAGCGGGTTTTATTGATGAGAGGGAGGAGTTTGATCCCGACCGCAGCATAACTCCGGATTCCGAAGGAATGGACAGACTTATCAAAGGTCTTGACCATGGCAGATCAAAGATCTTTGCTATGATCGATTACGGAACCTGCGATATCTCCCGTATCAGGAATGCGGCGGATTCCGAGATCGACGGAATAAGGGTCATGATCAAAAAGAAGACCCGTTACGAAGCCCTTGATTTCTGCAGGAAGCTGAAGGAAAAGGGATATCTCGTTGGTGCACAGCCGGTGTCTGTGACGGGCTATGATGATGAGGAGATGAAGGAGCTCGTTAAAGAGATAAACAGACTTGAGCCCTTCGCGATGTATATCGTTGATACATACGGCCTTCTGGACAGAAGCCATCTTCTCCATATCTTTGAGCTAATTGATGAGAGGCTGAAAAAGGGAATAAGGATAGGCTATCACGCCCATAATAATTTCCAGCTTGCCTTCTCAAATTCCGTAGCTCTTATGGAGGCAGACAGCGACAGGGATATTATAATAGACGGCTCCGCCTACGGTATGGGGAAGTCTGCCGGAAACTGTCCGTTGGAGCTTCTTACCGCATATCTCAATGAGAACAGGGGAAGTCATTATCACACGAGCCAGATCCTGGAAATGATAGATACGGGGATAATGAAGATATACGAGAAATCTCCCTGGGGCTATCAGATGCAGTATTTCCTCTGTGCCAGCAATGACTGCCATCCAAAGTACGCCCAGTATCTTCTTCAGAAAAAGACACTTTCCGTTAAGCAGATCGATGACATACTGTCAAGGATAAAGCCGGAGGAGAGCCTTGCCTTTAATAAGACCTATATTGAGAAGCTCTATGTGGATTATCAGAAGAAGGATATAAATGACAAAGTCGATATCGAGAGACTGAAAAACGTTTTCCAAACCAGCGGCTGTGTGCTTGTCATCGGACCGGCACCTTCGGTTCAGGCGGAAAAAGGGAGGATAGATGCATTTTTAAGGGAACACGATCCGCTTATAATATCCATTAACTTCCTTCCTGATGAGTATGCCCCGGATATGCTTTTTTTGAGTAATTCCAAAAGATATATGCAGCTTTCCTCAAGGCTTGAAAAAAAGGACGGGGCAGTGCAGATCCCGGTAATAGCCACCAGCAATGTGACGGCGGCGAAGGAGGGTTTTGATTATAATCTCGATTACTCATCTCTTATAGATGAGAGCTTTGAGATCCCCGACAATTCACTTCCAATGTTCCTAAGGCTCCTTGATAAGACCGGTGTAAAGAAGGCTTATCTTGCAGGCTTTGACGGCTATGTCCAGGAACGGGGGAAGAATTACAGTGAGCCTGCAATGGAATACGAATTTGCGGCAGATTATGCCATAAGGCTGAATTCATATACGGCCGGAGTCATCCGGAAGCTTAAGGAGAGGATGGATATTGAGTTTATCACGCCCTCCAGGTATGAGGAGTGAAGAAGATCCTTCATTGAGCTTGTCAGTGCCACGGGGAGAAAGATCCTTCGCTTCGCTCAGGATGACAGTATACGCTCAGGATGACAGTATACGCTCAGGATGACAGTTGGAGAGAAAGATCCTTCGCTTCGCTCAGGATGACAGTATACGCTCAGGATGACTGGGGACGCTCAGGATGACAGTTGGAGAGAAAGATCCTTCGTCGCATCCGCGCCTCAGGATGACAGTAGAATGGATGAAAGAATTATGTCAACCAATATAAACGGATCAAAAGCTATTAAAGCGGTTCTCTGGGATATGGACGGAACCCTCTTTAATACCAAGCCCGGGATAGACAGGGCTGTGAGTGAAACGCTTGAAATAAAAGGCTTTCCGGCATTGGAGCCGGGAGTTATCGATAATTTCATAGGTCCTCCGATCCAGTACGGTTTCAGGGATTACCTCGGGATCTCCGGGGAAGAGGCGGCAAAATGTGCCGACACTTTCAGGAAACTCTACAGGGAAAAGGGCTATGTGGAGCTCTGCGATCCCTACGGGGGATTAAGGGAGACGCTGTTCAAACTACAGGATGACGGTCTGGTGGAAGGAGTCTGCACCCTGAAAAAACAGGATATGGCGGAGAGGATAGTAAGACGCTACGGGCTTGACAGCGTTTTTGACAGTATCGTCGGAACGGATGCCCTTGATAATATAAAGAAGCACGACACAATACGCATAAGCTGTGAACGCTTCGGGATCGGTGCAGATCAGGCGGTTTTGATAGGTGACACTTGTTATGATTCCGAGGGGGCCGAAAAGGCCGGCTGCCTCTTTATAGGAGTGACCTACGGCTTCGGGTTCAAGACAAAGGAAGATGTGGACGAATATCCGAATATCGGAACTGCAGCTTCTCCCGGGGATGTCTATGATCTGATAAACCGGTACAACACGGAAAACTTCTTATGAGCAGGATTTACTCTTTATATAAAAATTTCAGGGAAAAAAGATACGCATATCTGCTTTCCTATATTCTTTTTTTCTGTTTTACCGCCATACTCATGTTCTGGTACTTTCCTGTTTTTCATAAAAGCTTTATCTGGCAGCAGGACGGCTTAAAGCAGCACTATAACGGGCTTCTTTATTATGCGAAGTATTTACGCGGGATCTTATCCACCCTGTTTAAGGAGCACAGGCTTTCTTTTCCTATGTGGGATCATTCGGTGGGCTACGGATCGGATATTATAACAACCTTCCATTATTACGCCATAGGGGATCCGCTCACCCTTCTGTCGGTGTTTGTTCCCCTAAGGTTTATGGAATTTTTTTATGCCTTCCTTTTTTTCCTCCGCTCCTTTATCGGGGGACTTGGTTTTTCACTTATCTCACTGAACAGAGGTAACAGTCGTTTTTATACTCTTATAGGGGCGATGATCTATTGCTTTTCCGCCTTTGCCCTGGTGCTTGGGCTGATGCACGGGATATTTATGATACCTGTATGCTACTTCCCCTGGATGATCTACGGAGCGGACAGGATATTTAATAATAAATCGCCTGTTATTTTCATATTGTCGGTGGCGGCAGCAGCAGCGGCAAACTTCTATTTCCTCTATATGGAGGTTCTGCTTACGGTCTTTTATATCCTTCATAGGTTTATTTCCGGGGAGAGGGACAGATATGTTGTAAGGCAGAGTATAAAAACCTATGCCGTCGATTTTCTGAAGCGCTTCGGGGAGTTTTTGTTGTACGGGATAAATGCCTTTTTCCTTTCGGCTGTGATACTTCTTCCGGTTTTAAGCGTCTTCTTTTCATCCGGGCGCTTTGCGGCGGAAAAGTACGTGCCTCTTCTTTATCCGCTAAAACACTATCTGCAGCTTGCGGCGAATTTTATGATAAGCAGGAGGGCCGGAAGCTGGACCCTTATGGGCTTCACCGCCGTGGGAGCACTGGCGGTGCTTATGTTATTTACCGACAGCCTTGAGGATAAGGAGATAAAAAGGCTGAGGCTCAGATTTACGGTTCTGACGGTCTTTTGTATGATACCCTTTTTCGGCTTTATGCTGAACGGCTTTGCCTATGTGGTAAACCGCTGGACCTTTGCCTGGGCTCTTTCAGCCGCTATGGTCACAGCCACCATGCTTAGCAGGCTGAACTGCTTTGATCCCGGGCGAAAGGGGAGACTTATCAAAGTATTGGCTGTTCTCACATATCTCAGCGCCGCATTTTTCTTTGTAAGGAGCGAAGAATCCCTTCTTTCTATAGTGCTTCTTCTCATTCTGGTACTTATACTCCTGCGGGGAGAAATACCACGGGGATTAAAAAAGGGTTTGATCCTCGTTGTTACATTTATGTCCCTTTTCTTAAACGGCTGGTACTCCTATTCTACGGCAGAGGACGGAATGCTGGACGAATATCTGGATTTTCACAGGGCGGATATGCTTCTTAATGATGACAGCTATACCGCAGCCTTAAATGATACCGGGGATACTTCCTTCTACAGAACGGAGCTGTATGACTGTGAGCGGACCCAGAACAGCTCCGTGCAGACCGGGTTAAAGGGCACACAGTATTATTTCTCGCTGACAAGCCCTTATATCTCTGACTTTATCAATGCCCTTTACCTCAACTGGCCGAAGGATTATGACTATGAGGGGGTGGAATCAAGAGAGGGTCTGGAAGCCCTGGCAGCGGTAAAGTACTGCTTTGCCGGAGAGAACGCCGAAGGTGAGGTTCCGAAGGGCTTCAAAAAGATTGCTGAAAAGGAGAGCACCGCAGGGAAGGCTGAACTTTACGAAAATGAAAATTCGCTGCCTCTCGGATATACCGTCGACAGGTTCATTTCAAGAAGCGCCTTTGACAGGGCTGAGGTGACGGGAAGGCAGAGCGCCCTTATTACCGGAGCGGTTATTTCGGATGAAGATGCCGCTGCTCTTAGGGATGCCGGATATGAAGAGACTGCTTTTACGGATGATTCCGTAAATGTGCTGAAAAGCATTGAAAAGAGCGGGGATATGGATCTCGGCCCAAATTCTTTTACAGTAAGGAGAAACGGGGGAGTAAGTATAAGCTTTGACGGAAGCGAAGATTCGGAGACCTACCTTTTCTTTACGAACCTCAGGTTTCAGGGCTACAAGGAAAGGGAGATGTACGATAAGGGAGCCTGGGCGGGACTCACGCCATACGAACAGGCGAAGGTCAGGGACAAAAATACAACGGACGGACGACCCGGCTCCTCCAGTATGATGATAAGCCTGGACGGACGTCAGCAGATAATGGAATTCTATAATAACAGGCAGGACTATTACTGCGGAAGGCATGATTTCCTTATCAATCTCGGAAATACCGGAAAGGGGGAAAAGACCCTTGAGATCTCCTTCAGGGAGCCCGGGGTTTATACCTTTGATGCACTGGAGGTAAGGAGCCAGCCCCTGTCATCGATAGAGGAGAAGCTGGAAAAACTTAGGGAGACAACGATGAGCGAAACCGCGATACTGAAGGATGCGGTAAACGGAAGAATAAAAACGGACTGCAATAAGCTCTTAATGCTGTCAATTCCTTACAGTACGGGATGGAAGGCTTATATTGACGGCAGGGAGGAAAAGATCTTCCGGGCAGGGCTTATGTATATGGCAGTTCCCGTAACAAAGGGGGAGCACAGTGTTTATCTGAAATACGAGACCCCTTACCTGAAGACCGGAGCCATACTTAGTATAATTGGAATAATCATGTTCTTTGTGATATCATTTTATGATACAAACGCGAAAAGTCCAAATGGAGAGAAGAAGTAATGAAGATCAGGATCGCCGATTATATTGCGGATTTTCTTGTAAATCATAAGGTGGATACAGTGTTTACCGTGACCGGCGGAGGTGCCATGCACTTAAATGATGCCTTCGGACATCACGAAAAGCTGCACTGCATCTACAATCATCACGAGCAGGGCTCGGCGATAGCAGCCGAGGGTTACACCAGACTGACCGGAAAGGTGGCTGCTGTCTGTGTGACAAGCGGTCCCGGCGGAACCAATGCTATAACAGGTGTTTTCGACTGCTATGTGGATTCTGTTCCTATGTTTGTGATCTCCGGGCAGGTTAAGAGAGAAACCACCGTGAGATATACGGAAACTGATCTTCGGCAGCTGGGGGATCAGGAGTGCGATATTGTGCGGGTTGTTGAGCCTATTACCAAATTTGCGGTTATGATCACCAAACCCTATGAGATAAGGTATCAGCTGGAGAAAGCATGGTATCTTGCTACCCATGGCAGAAGGGGACCGGTATGGATAGACGTTCCCCTGGATATACAGGGAGCCATCATAGAGACAGAGCAGCTTACCGGCTTCGAAAAGAAGAATACCGAGAAGAAGGAACAGCCTTTGTTTGATAAATCAGAGGCAGACAAGATACTTGAGAGGCTGGAGATATCGAAACGCCCGGTTATCCTCGCGGGAGAGGGAATAAGGCTTGGAGAAGCTTATAAGGAGTTTGTGGAGACCACCAGTGCTTTGAAGGTTCCGGTGGTTACCTGCTGGAATGCTCAGGATCTTCTGTGGGACAGTAATCCCTACTATGCGGGGATACCCGGAACTGTCGGGCAGAGAGCCGCCAATTTCATCGTACAGGCTGCGGATCTGCTGATCGTACTGGGCTGCAGGATGAATATCAGGAATATAAGCTATAATAAGCATCAATTTGCTGAGAAGGCTTATAAGATACAGGTCGATATCGACGAAAACGAATTATGTAAACCAACTGTAAAAATAGACATGCCGGTTCACGCGGATGTCAAGGATGTCTGTGCCGAGCTTGCCCATGCTGCCGCAGACGAAGTGGGTGACCACAGAGAGTGGCTCAGGTGGTGCAGGGAGTTAAGAAATCGTTTTCCAACAGTGCTTCCCGAGTATCTGGAGGTACAGAAGCCTATGAATCCCTACGCCTTTCTGGATATCGTCTCCGAAAACCTTGAAGGGGGAGACGCGGTGATCTGCGGAAACGGTGCGGCCTGTGTGCAGGTTTTCCAGACCCTGAAGCTGAAGAAGGGAATGAGGATATTTACGAATTCCGGTTCTGCGGAAATGGGCTTTGCCCTGCCTGCGGCGCTCGGGGCCGCAGCATCCGGCAGCGGGAGAAGGATAATCTGTATCGACGGGGATGGCTCCTTTATGATGAACCTGCAGGAGCTGCAGACCATAGTCCACAACAAGCTGGATATAAAGATAATAATCCTTAATAATAACGGTTATCATTCCATACGGCAGACCCAGAGAAACCTCTTTAAGGGCAGGGCGCACGTTGGGATAGACAGGGAAAGCGGCGTATCCTTCCCTGAGCTTAAAAAGATAGCTTCGGCATTCGGTCTTTCCTATTTAAGGACGGATTCCTTAAAAAATGCAGACAGCCGTATTAAAAAGGCTTTTGAAACGGAAGGACCGGTGATATTGGAAGCCGTTCTGGATCATAAGCAGGATTTTGAGCCAAAGACCTCCTCAAGAGTACTTAAGGACGGCTCTATTGTTTCAGCACCGCTTGATGATATGTTTCCCTTCCTTCCGAGAGAAGTGTATGAGGGAATAAGAGAGGAAGCGGCAGGTATTTGATCTGGAACGCTCAGGATGACAAAGGGAACGCTCGGGACAACACAGTATAAATGACAGATAAAACGAAAAAGACGATAAGCATAATGATTCCCTGCTACAATGAAGCGGAGAACGTGGAGCCGATAAGCGAACGGATCATTGAGATAATGACAGCGGAGCTCCCGGAATACGATTATGAGCTTCTTTTTATAGACAATTTTTCCACAGACGGTACCAGGGAGAAGCTTACCGGGATCTGTGCCACAAATAAAAAGATCAAGGCGATCTTTAACGTGACGAATTTCGGACAGTTCAATTCACCCTTCTATGGGATGTGCCAGACCAGCGGGGACTGTACCATATCCATGGCATGCGACTTCCAGGATCCGCCGGAGCTCATACCTCAGTTTGTCCGGGAGTGGGAGAATGGATACAAGATCGTAAGCGCTATAAAAACCGGAAGCAAGGAAAACGGTTTCATCTACTTTTTACGGACACTTTACTACCGGATAATCAGAAACATGTCTGATGTGAAGATGATAGAAAACTTCACCGGTACGGGACTTTATGACCGCTCCTTTATAACTCTTCTGAAAAAACTGGACGATCCGGTGCCCTTTCTGCGCGGCATAGTTGCGGAGTACAATTTCAAGAGAAAAGAGATACCTTTTGTACAGCCTAAGAGAAGAGCCGGGAAGACCAGCAATAATTTCTACAAATTATATGATGCGGCTATGCTCTCCATTACCTCCTATACCAAGGTTGGATTGAGGCTCGCCACGTTTTTCGGCTTCTTCGCGGGGCTCGTGAGCTTTTGCATAGCCATATACTATACCGTGATGAAGCTGACCCACTGGTACAGCTTTTCTGCAGGCTATGCCCCCATGCTTATCGGAGTGTTTCTCTTAGGCTCCCTTCAGCTTTTCTTTATCGGCTTTATGGGGGAGTATATTCTGAATATCAATACACGAATCATGCACCGTCCGCTTGTGGTGGAGGAGAAACGGCTGAATTTTGACGATGATCCTCCGGAAGAGGAAAAAACGGATAAGACAGAAAATACAGATACATGAACCTTAACGTCCTTTATCAGTTTAATGAGAAATACGCTCCCTATGCGGGAGCCAGCATAACAAGCCTTCTCGAGAACAATAAGCACATTGACAGGATCCATATCTTCATACTCGGAGAGGATCTGTCCCAGTTTTCCTGCCAGAGGCTGAGGAGCCTTACCGCCCAGTACGGAAGGCTTCTGAATTTTGTGAGGACCGAGAACCTTATCGCCCTCATGAAGGAGATGCATATGCCCTCCTACAGGGGGTCTTATGCCGCAAACATGCGGCTCTTTCTGTCCTTCATCGTGGATGAGGATATTGACAGGCTTCTGTACCTGGATGCGGATACCATAGTTACCGGAAAGCTGGATACGCTTATTGACCTTGATATGGGAGACCACCCTGTTGCCATGTGCCTGGACTCCCTGGTACGCAAGCATAAGAAACGCCTGAATTTTGATATGGCTGACTTTTATTACAATTCGGGGGTTATCCTTTTTGACATGAAAAAATGGCGCAGGCTACGCTGTTCCGAGCGTATCGCGGATCACGTAAGGAATGTAAGGGCCTGGTATCCTTCACCGGATCAGGATCTCCTGAATGTGGTATTAAAGGGTGAGATCATGAAGCTGAGCCCCAGATATAATATACAGCCGGTATATCTCGCCTTTTCTCCGAGGTCATACTTCAGAACCTTTGGCGGAAGGGGCTTTTATACACCTGAGGAGATGAGATCCGCTCTCACCGCTCCGGTCATATATCATTTCTTCCGCTTCGTGGGGGAATTTCCCTGGCATAAGAATAATGTCCATCCGGATAACGATCTTTTTGACAAATATATCGCTCTGTCACCCTGGAACGATTATGTGAAGCAGCCTGCGGATAACGGTATCGTCCTTAAGCTTGAAAAGATCCTCTATAAGAAGCTGCCCCGCTTTGTATTCATAAGGATATTCAGGGCCGCCTATGAGGATTTTATAAAGAAAGCGAACAAGGATTCACTCAAATTTAAGACAAACAGGCATATGTAACGAAATTTCTATGATCCAGATGACCATAACATCCCTTAGCTTCATTATTTTTATTTTTCTGGCAGTGGTTGTTTATTACCTGACTCCGAAAAGGTATATGTGGATAACACTGCTTTTTCTCAGCTTTGTTTTTTATTTTCTTGCTGCGGTTCCCTATACTCTTGTTTTTCTGCTGATAACGGCGCTTACGGCGCATTTTTCGTCGTACCTTATGGAAAGGACGGAAAAATACCGGAACACGGTGGCTTTCGCGGCAATAGCGCTCAATATCCTGCTTTGGTTTTTATTTAAGGGAAGCACATACTGGATCGGCTTGTCCGTGGCTCTTCACTCGGTTTTTCCGGCGGTGCCTGTTCTAAATAAGATCCCGTTCCCGGCGGCCTTTGGTATGAGTTATTATACCTTTCAGTCGGTAAGCTACATAATCGACTGTCTGTGGAAAACGTCCAAACGTGAAAAAAATTTCTTCAGACTCCTGCTTTTTCTCATGTTTTTCCCGCAGCTCACCACAGGTCCCTTCAGCCGGTACAATGCGCTTCAATCTGTCTATGAGGGGAGAAGCTTCGATATAGACAGGATATGCCGCGGGGCGCAGAGAATATTGTGGGGCTTCTTTAAGAAGCTTGTCCTTGCGGAGAGGATAGGGGCAATAGTGGATACGGTATACGGAGCTCCCGAAGCGCATATCGGCTTATGGTATGTTCTCAGCTTTCTTCTATATCCGCTTCAGCTGTATGCCGATTTTTCCGGGAGCGTGGATATCGTTCTGGGAGTTGCGGAGCTTTTCGGAATAGAACTTCCGGAAAACTTTAATAACCCTCTTTTTGCCGAGACCTCACAGGAGTTCTGGCAGAGATGGCATATGTCCCTCGGAAGCTGGGTAAAGGACTATATAATGTATCCGGTTCTTAAAAGCAAACCGGTCCTTGAAGCGGGGAACAGGATAAAGGCAAAGCATGGAAAAAAGGCCTCCAAGCTTGTAACGCTCGGTATAGGTATGTTCTGTACCTGGATGTTTATCGGAATATGGCATGGGGGATACAGATACATCCTTGGATGCGGGATCTATTATTGGGCAGTTATGCTTTCCTATGAGATCCTCTCTCCGTATCTTTCCGGGATAAATAAAACGCTTGGAATAAACGTGACGTCCTTCAGCTACCATCTTATGAGGAAGCTTCGAACATATCTGATCCTTTGTATATCAATGGTTTTTTTCAGGTCAGATGGCATAATGAACGCATTCCGTATGCTTAAAGCCATAATACTGTCCTTTACACAGGATTTTTTCAATCCCTGGATCTTTGTTAACGGGGCACTTGCAGATACGGGTCTTTCCGGAACAGATACAGCTGTTATTATAATGTCCCTGTTTTTAATGCTGCTGGCAGCTCTTCTGAGGGAAAAAAAGGGACATGCCAGGGATTGGATCGCAGAGCAGGGAATAGTTTTCAGATGGAGCGCGTGGCTTATCCTTTTCACCTTAGTAATGATCTTCGGAATGTACGGTCCGGGATATCATGCCGCGGATTTCATATATCAGGGGTTTTAGATGAAAATAAGAAAGCTTATTAAGACGGTCATATTCCTGTGTCTTATCATAATGATATTGATGGGATTATCCGGGCTTTTTGTTGACAAGACAAGCAGATATTATAAGTCTGAATTTCTGAACGCAAGGACAGATTTTGATGCACTTTTTTTTGGCGCCAGCAGGATGCATGAAGCGGTGGATCCAATGTATCTCTGGGAAAAATACGGGATATCCTCGTATAATCTGGCTTCGGCGGGGGAGTCTGTCCAGATGTCCTATTATGTCCTTAAAGAAGCATTGGACCGCTGTTCTCCGAAGGTTGTATTTATTGATGCGGCAAAGATATCGGATGAGTCTGACAAGATCAATTCCGGCTACGGTTTTGTGCATGAATCCATTGATGCACTTCCTTTGAACAGAAACAAGCTGGAGGCTGTAAATTATGCCGGACGTTTTTTTGAAGGAGGGAGACTGGGCTTCATTTCAATGCTGTATGCGTATCATGGCAGATATGATGACCTGAAGGAAGAGGACTTTAAGAGAGAGGTCAATTATGATAAGGGAGCTTATATCATGACGAGCGTATATAAAAGGGAAAAGCCTGTCCGGCAGACCGATGAGGTAAAGGAGCTGAAGGGCGGAGACGGAGTAAGCCATTATAAGCGTATTTTAAAGCTGTGCAGAGAAAAGGGCGTTCGTTGTGTGCTTACCGATATCCCGGTACATGCCAAAATATTCTCCCCCGGCAGACAGAAGCATCTGAATGCCCTGATCAAGCTTACAAAGGAAAACGGAGGAGATGTAATATCCTTTAATGATATTCTGGATGAAATAAAGCTTGACTATGACTATGATTTCGGAGATGCCGGACACCTGAATTTTATGGGAGCCGAGAAGGTCTGCGATTACCTTGCGGGATATATGCAGGGTGATATCGGAATAGAAGATCACAGGAATGATCCCCAGTACAGCATCCCCTGGGAAGAAGACAAAATGAAATGGAAGGAGCAGAGAACCGGGATGCTCGATGAAAAGGAGGACGCGGTTGCCTATATTTTCGGTGCGGTCGATGAGGGAAGAGAGATAAAAATGTACGTATATGAACCGGATAAGGTCCGTAATCAGTACGGAATGGATTTTTGTCTGAAAAGAACCGGAATTGAGCCCGAGCCGGTGGATGAGGATGAGATCGGCGGATACGATATGATGATAGAGGTGCTGAATAAGGAAAACGGGGAAAGGATAGCACAGAAATCCTTTTTCTATAATCAGAGCAGCGGAATGTTTACGACAAAAGAGGAGGAATAGGCTTGAGGGAACTGGAATATCCTTTTGACGGAGACTATATCATAATGAAAAAGAAGGCCTTAAGGAGGGAGCTTCTGAAGAATGAAAAGCTTCTGCCCTTAAGGGTTGCGGTTCTCGGAGGATATACCACTGATGATATCGTTAAGGTACTGGAGCTCTTTTTACTGGATTCCGGAATAAAGCCGGCTTTCTATGAGTCCGAGTATAACAGGTATTATGAGGACGCGATGTTTGAGAATAGTGAGCTGGAGGCTTTCAAGCCGGAGATCATTTTCATATGTACATCCGTAAGGAATATCCCGGAATTTCCGGACATCAATGACAGTGCCGAAACGGTGGAGAATAAATTTAAGACGGAATGCGAACGTCTGGAAGCTATGTGGGAGAGGCTCAGTAAAGTCTACGGATGTCCGATAATACAGAATAATTACGAATATCCTTCAGAGCGCCTCCTCGGGAACAGGGATTCCTGGGATATGCACGGAGCGGTAAACTTTACGCTGAGACTGAATGCCTTTATCGGCGAATATGCTTCATCACACGGGAAATTCTATGTTCATGATGTAAATTATCTGTCATCTCTGTACGGGCTTGAAAAATGGTCGGACCCGTTCTACTGGCATATGTATAAATATGCGGTTTCCGTGCCGGCGATACCCCGGTTTGCCTTTAATCTGTCAAATATCATCAAGTCACTTATGGGGAAAAACAGAAAGGTATTGATGCTGGATCTGGATAATACCCTCTGGGGAGGGGTAATAGGTGATGACGGAGAAGATAATATCGAGATAGGACAGGAAACATCACTGGGACAGACCTACAGTGAATTCCAGAAATATATTAAATCCCTTTCGTCCCTTGGAATACTTCTCGCGATCAATTCAAAAAACGATGAGGAGACTGCACTGAAGGGCCTTAATCGCTCGGACTCTGTTTTGTCTCCTGAGGATTTTGCAGCTAAAAAGATAAACTGGGAGCCAAAAAGTGAGAACCTTTTAAGTGCCGCAGAGGAGCTGTCCCTCCTTCCCGAGAGCTTCGTTTTTGTTGACGATAATCCGGCTGAAAGGGAGATAGTCAGGACAAACAATAAAGGTACTGCGGTTCCGGAGATCGGGGACAGGCCGGAATATTATAAGGATATAATCGACAGATCAGGATTTTTTGAAATCACAGAGCTGTCAGAGGACGATCTGAAGAGAAAATCCATGTATAAGGCAAATGCCGAGCGCAGAGAAAGCAGGACACAGTTTACCGATTACGGCGAATACCTGAGGTCGCTGGATATGAAGGGTGAGATAGGAGACTTTATTCCCGCATATATGTCCAGGATCGCGCAGCTTACCAATAAAAGCAACCAGTTCAATCTGACCACGAAAAGATATACACAAAATGAGATAGAGGAGGCGGAAAGGGAGGAGGATACCATTACAATATACGGGAAGCTCAGCGACCGCTTCGGTGATAACGGTGTTGTAAGCGTCGTGATCGGAAGGATCAGGGATCAGGAGTGCCATATTGAGCTCTGGATCATGAGCTGCAGGGTACTGAAAAGGGATATGGAATTTGCAATGATGGACGAGCTTGTGAAGAAGTGCTCTGAAAGGAAGGTAAGAACAATAATCGGATACTATTATCCTACCGCAAAAAACGCTATGGTAAAGGAATTCTACGCGCTGCAGGGCTTCGAAAAGATATCTGAGGATGAGGACGGAAATACGGTATGGCGTTTTGACATAAAAGAGGACTATGCAAAAAAGAACAGATATATAGATGTCTGCAGTGGTGTGTGATATGACAGGGAACGGATCCATAAGCGGAAATAAAAGGACAGAGGAATTTCTCGGACTGGTATTTGCTTCAAACCCAAGACAGAAGGAAAGCATTCTCTATACTATGGATAAGTACTATACGGAGGATGATTATTCTAAGCTGGAGGATATCCTTATTTTTTACGCCAGGAGCATGAGTATAACGGAAATAGCGGATGCTTACAGGCTTCTGGTAGAAGATACGATAAAGGAGACCATGTATTTCCTGGAGCATGGGCGTTACAGGTATTCGAGCTTTGAAGAAACCGAGAGACTGGTGTACAGCAGAAAGGAATATATGTCAAAGTATATGGTGGGTCTTTCTGTTTCGGGGTACCTCTGGTCAAATCACATAAGGATGTTTCACTGGTTCCGGGATATTATGAAGGGAGTGGAAGGAAAGCGCTATCTTGAGATCGGACCAGGACACGGCAGGTATTTCTGTGAGTCGGTAATGATAAACGGTTTTTCCGAATACGATGCGATCGATGTATCGGAGACATCCGTTGATCAGACAAATGCTTATCTTAAGGAGCATCTTGATAAGGAGCAAATGGGGAAGTGCAGGGTATTTCAGAAAAATGCCTATGATCATAAGCCTGAGGAAAAGTACGATTTTGTTGTTATTGCCGAGGTGCTGGAGCATCTTGAGGATCCTTTTGGGATGCTTTCCCACGTGAACAGCATAAGCACCGCTCAGGCTTATCTCTATGTCACCGTTCCCGTAAATGCTCCGGAGATAGATCATATTTATCTCTTTAACAGCATAGAAGAGGTCGAGGAGCTTGTGAAGGCCGCGGGATATGAGATCAAAGACAGATTATATGCGGCAGCGGGAGATATGAAGCTGGAAAAGGCGGTTAAGAAAAAGAATTCCATTATTGTCGGACTGCTGGCCGGAAAGGTGCGGGGAAAGGGATGAATCACTATGGCTACAGGGATCTGAGACCCGGTATGAAGGCGAGCTTTGACGTGGTCCTGGACGAAGAAAAGCTTGATATGTTCAGAACAATAACAGGAGATATCAATCCTCTTCATAATGACAGGAGCTATGCAGAGTCAAAGGGATACCGCGAAAGAGTGGTATTTGGCATGCTAAGTGCATCCTTAATGTCGACTCTTGCAGGAGTGTATCTTCCCGGGGAGAAAAGCCTCATCCAGTCCGTGGAAAGCAAATTCATAAAGCCGGTGCTCCTTAATGATGTCATCACGGTCACCGGAGAGATCACGGATATGAATGACTCGGTGCAAAGGATCGAACTTAGGGTAACCATGACAAATGACAGGGGAGAGAAGGTATTAAAAGGAAAGATGCAGGTATTGGTAAATGGATGAGAGATGTATTTTTGTGACGGGAGCTTCGTCCGATATAGGGGTGGAGCTTATTAATTCCATCGGTGACAATTATTCTTTGATCTATGCCCATTACAGAAATGACAATGAGAGCTTCTCTGCACTGAAGGAGAGCTTCGGTGAGCGGCTTTTCCCTCTTAAGGGTGACTTTCTTAACAGGGAAGATCCAAGGCATCTACTTGATATTATCAAGGAAAGAGGGGTCTTCCCCGATCATTTTGTTCATCTTCCTTCGGATAAAATGACGGGAAACAGATTTCATAAAAGAGACCCGGAGGATTTCCGGCATAGCATGGATATATCTTTTATGTCGGCAGCCGCGCTTCTGAACGGGCTTATCGGTTTTATGGCAAAAAAAAGGTACGGCCGGATCGTTCTTATGCTTTCCTCCTGTATTCTCGGGAGGGCACCTGCTTACCAGTCGCCCTATGTGACTTCGAAGTATGCACTTTTCGGTCTTATGAAGGCGCTTTCTTCAGAATATGCATCAAAGGGGATCACCGTGAACGGGGTTTCACCGGATATGATGGATACCAAATTTCATAACGGTACTCTGAAGAAAGAAGTGGTGCTGAAGGAAAATGCGGAGATAAATCCGCTCGGAAGGAATATTGCCATAGGAGATGTAATCCCGGTTATCAGCTATCTTTTGTCTGATGCCGCAGAAGCCGTGACGGGACAGAATATTGCGGTAACCGGTGGAGTGAGATAAAATGATTAAATGATTTTTTGCGAAGGTGCGGTATGGGGTCTGAATAGCTGCATTAAAGCATATTTCCGGGAGAACGGAGGAAAGGGATATGACAAGAGAAGAAGTATTTGAGAGGCTTACGGAGGTCTTCAGAAACGTTTTTGATGACGATACCATAGAGCTGTCGGAAACAACCACATCAAAGGATATTGAGGACTGGGATTCCTTCGAGCATATTAATCTCATCGTTGCGGTGGAGAAGGAATTTTCGATCAAAGTCCCTATGGGAAAGGTCACTACAATGAAGGATGTGGGAGAAATGGTTGACATAATTCTTCAGGAATCCGGAGCTGCATGAGGCGGTATGAAGATATCGGTAATAATTCCCGTATATAATACAAAGGCCGAATACTTAAGAGAGTGTCTGAACAGTCTTCTCTGCCGGCAGAAATTTAAGGACTATGAAGTCATTGCGGTAAATGACGGCTCTACAAACGGCTGTGAAAGTGTTATTGAGGAATTTGCCGGTCTTCATGACAAATTGGTTTACATAAAGCAGGAAAACGCCGGAACCAGTGTTGCGAGAAACACCGGTCTCTTCAGGGCCAGGGGTGACTATATCATGTTCGTGGATGGGGATGATTTTGTTTCCAATGACTGCCTTCATACCGTTTATGAGGCGATGCAGAGGAGACGTACGGACATCCTTTTCTTCGGCTATGCCACCAGCTATACCAACAGGGAGATCCGCCGGGTGCTTGATAAACCTGTCACAGATCTCTGGAGGAAGGATACTCTGGAGCTCTCGGTGCTTAAAGGGAATCCGGCTCTGGGAAGTGTGGAGGTGGGGGCACCCTGGGGAAAGCTCATCAAACACGATATAATAAGGGATAACGGCTTAAGGTATACGGAGGGGCTGATTAAAGGACAGGATACTGTTTTTATGCTCTCTGTTTTTGAGCACTGCCGGTCATTTTCATATCTAAAGTATCTGGGGTATCATTACAGGATATCGGATGTTTCCGTAAGCCACCGCTACAACCAGGATATTGTTTCCATAATGGAAAAAACCCTTGGCGCTTATGGGGATTTTGTGGAAAAATATCATAAGCCGGAGGAGTTTGCGGAGGCTGTGAGGCAGAAGTATTATAAGGTGATGCTGGGAGAATATCTGGAGTTATTTTTTCTGAATAAGAAGAATAAAGCGCCGGAGAGAGAAAAGGAAAACGATTTTCTAAAGATCCTTGTGAGCGAACCCTATTCAGACATTATCGAAAAGGTGGATCCCGGCAGCATGGGTCTTTATCAAAGGGTTCAGTTAAAACTCCTGAAGAAGAGAAATATCTCTCTTCTCTTCGCCTTGAAGAGAGGGGAGTTCTTTTTAAGAGACCTGGTAGTGAAAAAGTATGTTTAAGCCTTCCGCCTTTGGGGCATATGAGGGTAGTCCACTATAAAGGAGATATTCATGTCAATATATAACGATCTTATAAGCAAAAACACGAAGCTTGCCCTTGTGGGTTTAGGCTATGTCGGGATGCCGATCGCGGTGGCTTTTTCAGAGCAGGTGCCTACCATAGGCTTTGATATTAATAAGGAAAAGATAGAGAAGTACAAAGCCGGAAAGGATCCCACAAATGAAGTGGGGGATGAGGGTATTAAAAACTGCAGTGTGGAGTTCACTTCGGATGAAACGCGGCTAAAGGACGCTTCTTTTGTAATAGTGGCGGTCCCGACACCGGTAAAGAATGATCACACACCGGATCTCTCCCCTGTGGAGGGGGCAAGCCACGTGGTGGGACGGAACCTTAAAAGGGGGGCTGTCGTTGTTTATGAATCCACGGTTTATCCCGGAGTCACCGAGGATATATGCGTTCCCATACTGGAAAAGGAATCCGGCTTAAAATGCGGAAGCGATTTTAAGATCGGCTATTCTCCCGAAAGGATAAATCCGGGTGACAAGGTTCACAGGCTTGAAACCATCACTAAGATCGTGTCCGGTATGGATGAAGAAGCTCTCGAAGAAATCGCATCCGTATACAGTCTGGTAGTGAAGGCCGGAGTATACAGGGCAGAAAGCATAAAGGTTGCGGAGGCCGCAAAGGTCATAGAGAACAGCCAGAGGGATATAAACATCGCATTTATGAATGAGCTTTCAATGATCTTTAATAAGATGGGGATCGATACCCTGTCGGTATTAAAGGCAGCGGGAACAAAATGGAATTTCCTCAATTTCCGTCCGGGGCTTGTGGGAGGACACTGTATAGGAATTGACCCCTATTACCTTACCTACAAGGCGGAGGAGCTGGGGTATCACAGCCAGATCATCCTTTCCGGCAGACGTATCAATGACGATATGGGTAAATACGTGGCTGAAAGCTTGGTTAAAAACCTGATAAAGGCAGATATCCCCGTAAGAGGCGCTCAAGTGGCGATCCTTGGCTTTACCTTTAAGGAAAACTGCCCGGATACCAGAAATACCAAGGTCATAGACATTGTGAACGAACTTCGGGAATACGGCATCGAGCCGGTTATCACCGATCCGGAGGCAGACAGCGCTGAAGCGAAGGCCTTATACGGCATAGATTTTATCGATTTAAGGGATATAAAAAACATGGATGCGGTGATCCTTGCCGTGGGGCATGACAGCTTCAAGGATCTAGAGGAAAACGATTTCTCAAAGCTGTACAGGGAAAACCGGATAAGGGTTCTTTCCGATGTAAAGGGGCTTCTTGACAGGGAGGAATTCGAGGAGAAGGGGTATATTTACTGGAGACTGTGAAAGGATCCTTCGTCGCTTCGCTCCTCAGGATGACAGAATCTCGCTCCTCAGGATGACAGCGAAGCTCTAAATTAGTCATCCTGAGCGAAGCGAAGGATCTTTATAATAAAAGCATCAATTTTGGAGCGAAGCGAAGGATCTTTATAATAAAAGCATCAATTTTGGAGCGAAGCGAAGGATCTTTATCGAAACAGCAATTTGGGAGAATAACATAAATGCTTGAAAGAATAAATGTCTTATTTACCGGGGGACTGGACTCCTCCTACACAATGATGTATTTTTCAAAGTTCCCTGTGGAGATACAGCCCTATTATCTGAAGGACAACAGACCCTCGGAAAGCTATGAACTGAAGGCAATAAAGGATATCATTACCGACATCAGGAAAAATCCGGACACAAGGGCGAATATAAGGGAGCTTGTAACTAAGCCCACCTATGCCATAAAGCCGGATCGCGAGATACAGAATGCCTACCGCTATATGTTCAAGACAGCAGGCTTCGGGAAGCAGTACGGCTTTATCGCGAGATTCGCAAAGCAGGAAGGAATAAAGGGGCTTTTTGTATCCCTTGTGCATACTCCCTTCGGAAGGGGGAATATGGCCGTTCGTAACAGCGGCGGCGTTGAAAGGGTAGAGGATGAGGATATGGAGTACTATCGCCTGGATCCGTCAAAAACGGAGAAAAACCTTTTCACCCTTTTTGAAAACGTGCTTCTTCCGCCCTCTTTTATGAGAACCAAGGAGGAGGAGATGGAGGAAATGAAAAAGCTGGGCTTTGAGGACTCCATAAAAAAGACCTGGTTCTGCTACTGGCCCGTTGACGGTGAACCCTGCGGAACCTGCCCACCATGCAGGGATCTTATAAGGGACGGTATGACCTGGAGATTTACAAAAGAAGGGCTAAAGCGCTACGAGGAGGATCAGAAGGTTCCCGCCTGGCGTCATAAGCTCAGGGATTATAAGCTCACACTTTCAGATAAGTGGTATGAGTTTAAGATGAGGATGGGATGACGGAAAATAATGGATGATACTAGGCCTCTGGTGACCTGTGTGATAACCAGTTATAAACGGGATAAGGAGACGGTGGGACGTGCCCTGAAAAGCGTCCTTCAGCAGATCTATTCCCCTATAGAGGTATTTATTATAGACGATAACAGGGGAGAGGGGTCAGAGGAGTATTCAAAGGCTCTGTCAGAGCTGTCCGATTTATCGGACAAGGTGCAGGTTATAAAAACCGAGAGAGGGCACGGAGCCCAGAGAGCCAGAAATACCGGGATAGAGCACGCAAACGGAAAGTATGTGGCCTTCCTTGATGATGATGATGAGTGGCTCCCGGAGAAGCTTGAAACCCAGGTACCAATCCTTGAAGGGGATCCGGAGGTGGGGTTATGCTACAGCAGGGGTTATCTTATCAATGAAGCCTTTGATCCGCCGAGGGTCACTGAGTTTAAGTCGGTAAAAAATGCTTCTTATGAGGATCTTCTTAGGGATGACGGCATAGGCTCAACCACCCAGGCCGTTATACCCAAAGTGGTTTTTGAAAGGGTTGGGAAGTTTGACGAGAGCTTTCCCGCGAGGCAGGACTATGAAATGTGGATCCGCATTTCGAAAAGCTATAAGACAGCGGGAAGCGACAAGTGCCTCTACAAATACCATAAAAGTAAAGGTACCGGTCAGGTTTCCCATAAGTGGAGGAACTGCCTTAAGGGACATGAGCTTATCTACGAAAAGTATAAGGAAGACATAGACAGAATAAGGGATGCGAAGTTTAATGTTGTTTTTCACGTAGCCCACTATCTCAATGAGGGTGCAAACGCGGAGAAAGATCCGTCATTAAAGCTCAAGGCTGTTATTAAGTATCTGGAGGCTTTTTTCACATCCCCCTCAATGTTTCTGGTTCAGGGAAGATACAGACTGCAGAAGATGAAGAGGAACAGGAAAAACTGATTAATGAGGCTTTTTTACTTCGGGGATCATTTCCCCCAGCATTTCATCAGTGCCTTCGGGAATCCAGGTACACTGGCCGCTGGAGGGGGTAAAGGTCATTTCACCGAACTTTATGCTCCCGTCGTTTAAGTGATAAAGATCCACCCTTACATAGGGGAATCCCTTTGAAAGCTCTGCTGCGAGCTCAGTCATTTTTTCATAGTTTGAAGGCTTTTCCGGAAGGATTTCATACACCGGGTATGTGGCGGTTCTGTAGGGAAGGAGCTTCCAGTCCTTATCAAAAAAGGCTAAGCGGGCCTTGCCTGAGCGGCCTCCGATGTATTCACAGCAAACAGGATCCCCGTTAAAACAGTGGAACTTATAGTCCATAAGATCCGCTCCGTTATTATCGACGAATTCCTCGGCGATTATCTTTCTCTTTATCCCGTAGTACTGCATCTGGAAACCAAAGCGGAAAGCGAAGTCAAACATCATCCAGCGCCGGAATTCCTTAGCCGCGGCTTTTTTGTCAAAGGCAGATTTATCAAGGACTATCATATTCGTATTGCAGGCGTGGTTTGTCTTTAATACGAAGCGATCAGGCAGCGCTTCAAAATCAATATCTTCAAATCTGTCCCAGACACCTAAAAGGGGGATCAGGTATTCTTCACCGATCCTTGTCCTTATCCAGTCCCGGACGGCATATTTGTCGGAAAGCGTTTTCATTTCCGGAGTAACGCCAAAGAGCTTTATCCAGTTTATCTTGTCGCACCAGGTTTTCGGAGGATCGAGATGAAGCTCCCGGCCGTTGCATTTCTTAAACCAGCGCTTTAATGCAAGAGGGCGCAGGGGAACCGGTGTAAGTGCCTCACCGTAATAGGAGAGGAGAATGATAATATTATTGATAAGGCTGCTTTTTCTCATAATGCTGACATTATAGCCTTTTTGTCACGGATTGCAAAGGGAGTCAACGGGGGGAGTCAACGGGGACTTCCCGCTAAATCCCGCTAACTCCCACTTGAATATATTGACCAAAATGTTTATAATAGCGGAGTTGTTTCAAGGAAAAATGCGATAAAATCAATTTAGTAAGTGTGATTTAGAAAAGAGGAGCTTTATTATGAAAAAAAGGATACTTTCGATCCTGCTTACTGCAGGACTTACTCTTGCCCTTTTGTCAGGCTGTGCCGGAGCGCAGAGTGCCCAAAGCCCTGCAGCTGAGCCCCAGGCGGAAAGCCAGGCTGCGGACGCGTCCGGCAGCAAGGATGAGGCAAAGGATATCACGGTAAATGTAGGCGATCAGGCAGCCTTCTTTCTTGTAAAGGTTGCCGAGAAAAAGGGCTTTTTCGAAGAGGAATTCGGTCCGGACGGGATCACCATCCATTCCGAGATCTTTGCAAAGATGGGTCCTGCCATCATTGAGGCAATGGCAGCGGGAGATGTGGACTTGAGCATCGTGGGGGTTTTCCCAGTGGTCAATGCAAATAATGCCGGAAATAAGATAATGATGCTCTCAAGCGGAAACTTTACTGAGGATGGATTCCGTCTCGTGGTCGGACCTGATTCAAAGGTAGAGAAGGTTGAGGACCTTAACAGCCTGAAGATCGGTGTTCCCTTCGGTGCTGCCGAGCACCAGATCACTCTGCAGATACTCGGAAATCACGGCCTTGACGATACAAAGGTGGAACTCGTTAATCTTCAGCAGGCTGACGCTCTTACGGCACTTCTCGGAGGAGAGATAGATGCGGCACTCTTCAACAGCGGAACCCTAAGCGCGGCAGAAGAAGCAGGGGCAAAGACCATAGCTACCAATAAGGAAGTGGGCCTTATCGTAAATCCCGTAATAGGAAGAAAAGATTTTGTGGAAGCAAATCCCGAGATCACATCCCGCTTCTTAAAGGTACTTGACAAGACCGCGAAGTGGATAGACGAGAACGAGGATGAGACTGTTAAGATCGCAGCCGAGGTAAACGGAGCCGATGAAGAGGGCATCAGGGTAAGCCTTCTTTCAAGAGGAAGGGCGATCTCAATAGATGATGAACATTTTAAGGATCCCATCAATTCCACTCTGGAATTCGCGCGTGCCCAGGGGCTTATAGGTGATCTTAAGTATGAGGACGTTGTGGATACTTCTTACTATGAGAATGCGGGGATAGAATAAAACGAACAGCTGATGAAAAAATGGATGCAGATGTCAAAAAAGCATAAGATCCTTAGCGTGTGCGGTGTACTGCTGATCTTTCTCATCATACTGTACTGGCAGATAGGTTCTGAAAGAGGGTGGATAAATTCCATCCTCCTTTCGTCGCCATCAGACATAGCGGCATCCTTCAGATCACTGTGGGGCAGCGGAAGCCTGCAGAAGCATATTATGGTGAGCTTCAAGAGGGTTATGATAGGTTATGTTTCCGGAGCCGGACTAGGGATACTGTCCGGTTTTATCCTTTCCACCATGCCGTCTCTCGAGAAGCTCTTCAGCTTTTCTCTGGCCATTATCCGTCCGATACCCGCTCTTGCCCTGTTTCCTCTTTTCATTCTGTGGTTTGGAATAGGGGAAGGATCAAAGATCATGGTTATTGCCTTCATGTCATTCTGGCCAACCTTCCTCAATACGGAAGAAGGCGTGAGGCAGGCGGACAAGAATCTTCTGGAGCTGGCAGATGCCCTTCAGAAGGGAAGAGTCACAAAGATGGCAACTGTGCTCCTTCCGTCCACGCTTCCCTATATCTTTGCAGGACTCAGGCTTGCAATAAGCCGTGCCTGGGGAGGGGTCGTTGTGGCAGAAATGCTGGCAGCGAGCTCCGGAATAGGTTTTCTTATCGAATACTCGAGAGATATGTCCCAGACTGCGACCATGTTTACCGGTGTGATCACGATAGCAATTATAGGCTTCACTGCGGATCTTCTGCTAAGGATCCTTCAGGACAGGATATGCTACTGGCATACGGAGGTAAAGTGATATGGCAGGTATGAATGAAGTAAATATCAGTCATATCCGTCAGGATTTCCTTATGCCAACAGGGAGTCTGGAAGTATTAAGGGATATAAATATCGATCTCCGGGGAGGGGAATTCGTTTCCATTGTAGGGGAGAGCGGCTGCGGAAAGAGTACGCTTTTACGTATCATTGCCGGGCTTGATAAACCTACGGACGGAGAGGTCCTGATAGGTGGAGAAAAGGTGAGCGGAGTCTCCTCAAAGGTGGGTATCCTCTTTCAGGAGTCGAGACTTCTGCCCTGGTATTCAACCGAAAAGAACATAGCTTACGGCCTTCCCAGAGGGATGGACAGAAATGAAGGAAGAGAAAGGGTCAGATCCCTTATCGATACAGTTGGTTTAAAAGGCTTTGAAAAGGCGCTTCCTTCCCAGCTTTCGGGCGGAATGCAGAAAAGAGTTGCCATTGCCCGTACTCTTGCCGGTCATCCGAAGGTTCTTTTACTGGACGAGCCCTTTGCAGCTCTTGATGCCTTTACGAAAATGAACATGCAGGATGAGATTTTGCGTATCTGGGAGAGGGAGAAAATAACTACTCTTCTTGTCACCCATGATATAGATGAGGCGATCTATCTCGGGGAGCGTGTTGTGATGATGTCTCCGAAGCCCGGGGTCATAAAGAAGGTGATACCTATAGACCTTCCCGAGGATCACAGCCGTACCAGTGATGAATTTGACGCATACAGAAGGGAGATCTTTAAGGAATTCTTCGGGAGCGATAAGAGGATGTCCCAGTGGTTCAGTGATGATTAAAGAAAAAAAGAAGCTTGGAATAATCGGCGGCATGGGACCTCTTGCCGCTGCTTTCTTTTACAGGGCAGTGGTGGAGCATACAGAAGCTCTGTCCGATCAGGAGCATATAATCACATATATGATAAGTGATCCCACCATACCTAAAAGGGTCGAATACATTCTTGGGGAAAACAGTGAGTCTCCCCTCGGCGCACTGATAGATACCGCGGTAAAGCTGGAGGAAATGGGAGCGGAGATAATAGCCATGCCCTGTGTCACGGCCCATTTTTTTTATGAGAAGATCTCGGCTTCTGTTTCTGTTCCCATGATTAATATGCTGGATGAGACAGTCCGGTATCTTAAAATCATGGGGATCAACAGCGCGGGGATACTTGCAACCAGAGCGACCATAAAAAGCGCCATAGTTCAGGCTGCCCTTGAAAAGGCCGGAATAGAAGCGGTTTTACCAAAGGAAGAAGAGAATGAGATCATTTCGAGGGTGATCTTTGAAGAGATAAAGAAAGGACAGAAGGCCGATACGGACAGCCTTTTAAGTGTGATGGATTCCCTTATCGAAAGAGGCGCAGGGAAGTGCCTTATCGCCTGCACCGATCTTTCCGTATGCTTTTATGAAAGGGAAGATGAGAGATATGTGGATATGATGAAGCTTCTCGCAGCGGCCTGTGTCAGGGAAGTCAGCGAGAACCCTCCCCATTGACTTCCCATTGACTTAAAAGGTGGTATAATACTAAGGATCTTAAGCAGAAAATGTAAGGAAGTGACGGATTTTGGACAGATACAATATTATGTGGACGGGCGGTCTGGATTCCACATACACAATGATAGTATATTCACACTACGACATCGAGATACAGCCCTACTATCTGAGACATGGAAGGAAATCCGAAAAGTATGAGTTCAAGGCCATGGAGGAGATCAGGGAGGAGCTCCTTAATAATGAAAAGACAAAGGCTAAGATACTGCCGCTTATAGTGATAGGAGAGGAGGATATTCCCTCCGACAGCGAGGTAGAGGCCGCATATTCCCGCCTAAAGGCCCAGGGGGGACTTGGCAGCCAGTATGACTGGATAGCAAGGTATGCGAGACACCATGATGTTGAAGGACTATTTTATTCTCCGGTTAAGCCAACGTCCTCGGCGTCAAAATTCAGGGGCTGCATAGAGGCGAACGGTGTGATAAAGGAATATGTGAATTCCGTGGGAAGAAAGGTTTTCACCGTCGATATGGAGAACAGCAGTCCGGATCTGAAGCTTGTATTCGGCGGCTTCAATCTCTCTGAAACCTTTGATATAACTAAGCTTGAGGAAGAAAAGAGGATGCGGGAGGAAGGTTATACCCGGATCCTGGAAAAAACCTGGTTCTGCCATACACCGGTATTGGGAAAGGCCTGCGGCTGCTGCCACCCCTGTGAGACCACGATCGAAGCGGGTCAGACCTGGAGATTTACGGAGAGCCGGCTTAAGCGCTACAGGGAACTGAAGGCGGGAGCTTCTCCCGGAAAAGTCAGGCTTGAAACCTATCTGGATGTTCTGCTTGGAAGATGAAGCAGCTATTCAGAACAGTTGATCACGAAACCGCAGGTAACGTATGATGACCGGGGGAATTTGAAAGGGACTGTATAATCCTGTATAATCAGGTGGCCGGACTGCTCATTATTTTTGACAGAAAAACTGAGGTATATTATGGCATCGTATTTTAAGAGGGTTTTCAAGCCCACATACAGGGAGTATCTGTACGCGATACCCGGGAAGAAGTCTATTGGAGGCTGTTTTAAGCTTCTCTGGAACCTGATAAAGCCCAATGCGGTAACCTACCCGGATGTGGTGGTGGTGCTTACCACCCACTGCTCCTTACGCTGTGCCAAGTGCAATAATCTCATGCCCTGTTACAAGGAGCCCTATCACATTCCGGCGGAGGAGGTTCTGGAAGACATAAGAACACTCCTGTCCCATACGGACATCTGTGTAAAGCTGGAGCTTCTCGGAGGCGAGCCCTTTATTTACCCGGAGATAGATAAGGTGATAGACGGGGTCAGGGACTTTAAGAATGTAATGTGTGTGGCCTTCACCACAAATGCAACGGTCATACCTTCGGATGAAACCTTAAAAAAGATCGCAGCCCTTACGAATAAGAAGATAGTTATCAGCGACTACGGGGTAAAGACCCAGAAGGTTGAGGAATTTATGAAGGTATGCAAGGAATACGGAATACCCTGTGGACGCTCCATCTCCAGATACTGGGCGGATCCCGGAAATACGGAGTGCAGGAATAAGAGCATAGAACAGCTTGGTATTGAGTATAACAAGTGTTATAGTTCCCGCTACTGCCGTACAATGCTGAACGGCAGGGTTTATGCCTGTGCAAGAGCGGCATCCCTTGCAGATCTTGGTCTTATGGACGGAAGCCATGACAGCTTCAACGTGAGGGAAAAGGTCAGTGACATGGAATTCAGGAAGGGCTTCAGGAAATTCCTGACACTGGATTATGCAGATGCCTGCAACTACTGCGATCACTTCTTAAACATACATATTCCTGCGGGAGAGCAGCTTCCATGACGAAGAGGTTGATAAACGGCCTGAAAAAACATACATGGATTTTGTATGTTTTTTTTGCGTTTATACAGCTCCTCTTTATGTTCTATCAGGGAGGAAAGCAGTCCATGTGGCTGGATGAAATGTCGCTTATCGGTACCATCACGAAGGACAAGGGGATAGGGGACATTTTATGGCAGTATCTGACCGTGGATGTAACGAACCTTCCCCTCTTCCCGCTTATATCGGCTCTCTGGTACCGTGTTTTTCCCGCAAATGACAGGCTGATGCTGCTTCTTACCGAGCTCTTTTCATCGGGGGCGCTGGTGGTCACAGCCTTTCTTGCGGAAAGGAATTTCGGGAAAAGAGAGGGGATTCTTTCGGCCGTACTTATGCTGATATCCCTCCGTCCCGTCATAAACTGCGGATTTGAATTCCGCTCATATGCCTTTATGCTGTTTTTCTCGGCACTCTCACTATTTTTTTATTATGAAAAAAACAGGAGCCCGGGAAAAAGGGAGGAACTCCTCTTCGGAGCATCACTTCTCCTTCTTATTTTTACCCACTACTCCGGTATCATATTGACAGCGATACTCGGATTTTTGGATCTTATAAAGGTAATATCGAAAAAACAGGGCTTTTCCAAACTTCTGCCCTATTTCGCTTCGGGCTTTCTGTTTCTGCCATGGTTCATTCTGATGCTCAGATTCAAGGAAAAGAGCATAAGCTCCTTCTGGGTGGATCCTCCGACCATGCCGGAGATCGCAAGGACTCTGAAATATCTCCTGTCAAATAATGAGGCGGTATATGTGGTCTTTATTTTCGGGATACTGATAACTGCCGCAGAGCTCATAATGACGGCATATAAAGGAGAAGTAACGGATGGGGCTGCTTTTTTGTCACTGGAAATGCTGTGCACGGTCTTTATTATGATACTTTCAGTTTTCGTTTACAGCGCATATATCAATCCCGGCGGCGGCTTTTTCCTTAAAAGATATTTTATCGTGCTGCTGCCGCTTATGGTGTGTGTCACTTCCTATGCAGTGAGAAAGATGACGGACTTTTTTTCTTCCGGGAAAAACAGGGAGGAACTCAACGCTGCATTTTTCGTTATTTCCGGCTTTTTCCTCATTTATTTCGGCTTTATAAATCTTTCGGAGATCAGGGAGAAAACAAAGAAAAGCGCTGAGACCTTCAGGGAGGCTGCTGCATATATTAAGGAGCAGGGCGTACTGAAGGAAGGAGAGGATGCGGCTCTTGTCTGCTCGGTAAACCCAAGGGCAGCCGCAGGCTTTTCTGAGTACTATGTGCGCCGGGGAGGAAGGGAAAAAGAGATAGCCACCGTGAGTCTCCAGGGGGAGGAACCGGTAAAGGAGCTCTCGAAATATGACAGGCTGTATCTCGTATATGTACACAGGGATCTAAAGGATCTGGATCCTCTTATAGAAAAGACTTTGAGGGAAGAATATGAGCTTACAGCGCAAAATGAAGAAGTAAAGGCAGCCGTATTTGAGAGAAGGCACTGATGGGAAAAAAACCATTTCATGAATGGGAAGAAAAGCACGGACTTATAAATAACAGATCCGTGGAGGGATTTCAGTACTGGAATTATATGCGCCGGGACATGAATATGTCCTTTAAGGACGAGTATGCCGATCTGGATCCTGTTTTTTTTAAGAATATGAAGGAAGCTTCAAAGAGCGGAAGGATCAATGATCTGAAAAGGATCCTTAAGGTTTTCACTCCCGACGGCTCTGATCCGGTGAAAAAGGCGGATGTCCTTATACTATGTCACGGCAGAAGGCAGGAGATAGACGGGAAGCTCGTAAGCATTTATACGGACTATCTGGAGGACTATTTTCCGGATTCCGTAAGCGTGCAGAGAACAGGCGGCGGAAAGGGCTACAGGGACAGTCTGAAAACAAGGCACATTGTGTTTCTGGAAAAGCTGACTACAAAGAGCTATATTTATAAGTACCTTAACAGGCTCATCCATCCCGGGGAATATTACAGGATAAGAAGGACGGTCCTTGATGATATGCGGGAAGCCTTCGCGGACCTTAAAAAGAACTATTCCCTTAATGTGAACGAAGAAGATTTTGCCGGCAGAGCCGCTTCTCTCTTCTTTTATTACCGCTATAAAAAACCGAGGCTTGAAAAGCTCATAAAAAAGATATCTCCGAAGGTCATCGTCGAGGTCGTTGGCAGGAGCTTCGACGCAGAGATCATAAATGAGATCGCCTTTGAAAACGGAATAGAGACAGTGGAGCTCCAGCACGGCAGCGTGGGCTTCTGGTATCCTGACGGAGTAACGCTGCCGCAGGTGCCGAAATGGTACTATCTATTCGGAAACTACTGGAAAAAGGCAGTCAAGCTGCCGGTTCCGGAGGATCATGTCCTGTCCATGGGCTTTCCCTACCATGATATGATGATGGAGAAGTACCCCGGGGAAAGGAGGCATAGGGATGATAACACCATAATCTTCCTGTCCAGCAGGAAATACGGAAAAGAATTATCCGCTGTGGCAATGGAACTAAAGGAGCTCAGGCCGGATATCCATATCATCTATAAGCTTCATCCAAGAGAATATCAGGATTATTCCGGGGTATATGCCCCCCTTGACAGCGCCGGAATTGAAGTGATAAAAGATGACAGCCTGCCATTATACGGTCTGTTTTCAAGGAGCGGAATGCAGGTCGGGGTTGAGTCTACCGCAGTTTATGAGGGCATGGGATTCGCTCTGAGGACCTTTATATGGGACATTCCCATGGCAGCAAGCTTAAAAGAGCTTGCAAGCCTGGGTTACGCTTCGGTCTTTAAGGATGCCAGGGAGCTTTCTGAGCTTATAAAAGCCGGTGATAATGATAACACTAGATATGATATTGATGATTTCTGGAAAAGGAACAGTTTAAATAATATAGTGTCCGGGATAAAAGGGTTATTATGAAGAGAAGGGTCACGGTACTTGATTATCTTGAGGAAAACTACATCGAGATACCGGAAAAAACAGCCGTTTCCGATGAGAACAGTGAGATAAGCTGGAGAGAATTAAGAGATCGCTCCCGCGCTCTTTCCGAGGGTATTTTGCGTAAATCCGGTATCGGGGAAAAGAAAATACCAATTGTTATTTTCTTGAATAAGTCCATAACGCACGTTATTGCAATTTACGGCTGCCTTTACAGCGGTAATTTTTATGTGCCGGTGGATATAAATACGCCCGAGGGCAGATTGAGAAGTATCCTTGAAACACTAAAGGACTATAAGGTGTTGACGGACGGGAAGAACCTTGAACGCCTGAAGAACATTGCAGAGGATAAGGATATACTGCTGATCGGTGAGCTGCTTTCCGGTGCTGCAGATGACTCCGGCTTTTTCGAAACGGAAAGACGTCTTCGCAGTATAACGGATAGCAGCCTTATGTACATCATCTTTACCTCGGGATCCACGGGAACTCCCAAGGGTGTGGCGGTACGTCACAGAAGCGTGATGGATTACATTGAAAGCATTATGGATGAGATCGGAATGAAAAGGGAGGATGTGTGCGGGAACCAGACCCCATTTTATGCCGATATGTCCCTTAAGGATCTTTATATGACTCTTGCATCCGGTGCGGAGCTCTGCCTTATCCCCACAGGGTACTTTTCCTTCCCGGTGAAGCTTCTTCAGTATATGGAGGAAAAGAAGATAAGCTTCTGTATGTGGGTTCCCACGGTTTACCGGATAGTCGCACAGTTCAAGGCTCTTTCAAAGGTCAGGCCGTCGTCTTTAAGAACGATATGCTTTTCCGGGGAGTCCATGCCGGTTTCCGTATATGAATACTGGCTTGAAAACTATCCGGATATTGATTACTGGCAGCTGTACGGACCCTCGGAGATCACGGGCTCATGCAGCTATTATAAGGTGGATAAGAACCGGAAATACGGAGATATCATTCCCATAGGTAAGCCCTACCGGAATACGGGCATGATACTTATTGATGACGGAGAGATCATTCCCGTATCCGATACCGGCAGGAGGGGAGAGATCTGCGTTTACGGAAGCTGCCTCGCAGCCGGATACTACAATAATGAAGAAAAAACCGTAGCAGCTTTTTCAGCTCTTCCCGGAGAACTCGGGTATGATGAAAGGATGTATCATACCGGCGATCTCGCCTACTATGACAATGAAGGCAATTTTGTCTTTGCGGGAAGGGTTGATTATCAGATAAAGCACATGGGACGGCGGATGGAGCCCGGGGAAATAGAGGCTGCCGCAGAAGCCCTGGATATTGTCGATGCCTGCTGTCTTATTCATAACAGACAGAAGGACGATCTGATACTTTACTACATCGGACAGGGCTCTTCAAAGGATATCACGAAGTCTCTTAAGGATAAGCTGCCATCATATATGATGCCCACGCTCTACAGACAGGTGGAAATGCTGCCTCTTCTCCCAAACGGAAAGGTGAACCGTAAGGAGCTTGACGCCAAGGAGAATGGGAACGGAAAGGAAGGATAAATGAGGGAAGAACTTATAAAGCTTCTTACAGGGATCTGCCCTGAGGTGGATTTTGAGAATGAAAAGGCATTGATAGATGACGGACTTCTTGATTCACATGCAGTGCTTTCCATACTGGCTGCTGTAAGCGAGACCTATGATGTGGAATTTGAGGCTGACGACATAATGCCGGAAACCCTGAATAATATAGACAGTATCTGTACCCTGGTTCAGACTCTTCTCGACAGGAAGGCATCATAATAATGGGAAGGTTTGACGAAAAATACTGTGTCAGAAGAGCGACGGAGAACGATATCGGCGCCATAATGGATTTCATAGGAAGGTTCTGGTCTCCCGGTCATATAATGTCCGTTGACAGGGCCTACTTCGAATATGAATTCCTTACAGAGGAGGGCGTGAACTTTGTGATCGCCGTTGACCGTTTAACCGAAAGCATACAGGGGATACGGGGACTACTCTTCAGCGCTGCCGACAAAGAAAAAAGGGATATGTGGGGAAGCATCTGGAAGGCAAATTCCGGGGGAGGGAATTTCCCACTTCTCGGAACGGAGATAAGGAAGAGGACTGCTGCTTTATTTCCCTTCAGGTACAATCTCGGCGTGGGTCAGAATATGAATACCACGAGGATCGCCGGAGGCTTTTTTGGGAAGAAGATAGTCAGACTAAAGCATTTCTACAGGCTGAATCCTGATATAAAGGAATTCAGGATAGCCCTTATTAAAAGCCCCGGTTTATTCAAGGCTCAGGCTCCGGAAGGTGCGGACAGCTCTTTTGCGGTGAGGGTCGGATCCATTGGGGAGGTAAGGGACAGGATAGATATAGATATAGAGGCTGTTGATTCTGTGCCCTATAAGGACTTCTGGTTTATAAAACACCGTTATTTTGACCATCCGCGATATGAGTACCGCCTGTATGCCCTCGGAAAAAAGGGTGAGAGATCTTCAGCCCTAATGGTGATGAGGGAGGTTTCCATAGAGGGTTCAAGGGCACTCCGTGTGATAGACTATATCGGGGATCAGGAGCCTATAGGTGGACTCTACGGCTTTTTTGCCGGAATGCTTTATGAGGGGCAATACGAGTACGTAGACTTCTACGAATACGGCTTTGATGAGGAGCTTTTAAGGAATGCGGGCTTCAGAGACCGGTATTCGGAGGGGGATGAAAATATCATACCTAATTATTTCGAGCCCTTTGTACGTGAGAACAAGGATCTTTCCGGCTTTATGGATTCGGACATAAATTCCACCATATTTAAGGGTGACGGGGATCAGGACCGTCCGAATATCCCGGAAAAGAAGTGAGGGGATCTCTTAAGCCGGGTCCTGACGGCGGGCGTTCTCAGAAGTATTTCTTCTTTATCCTGTACATTGCGTATAAGGACGAGAGTCCCATTATAAATGCAAGGATCCACCTTATTATCATATAGGGGAAGAGGAGCTGGAGAGACAATCCGGCGATCATCATGATAAACATGACAATAAAGGTAAAGCGGTTATCATAGACCTTCGTAAAGCCGTATCTTCTGCTGATATAGTAATGAAGAAATAAGAGCATTATAAATCCCGCCATTGTGGTATAGGCGGCTGCCGCGTATCCGAAAATGGGAAGGAAGATAAGGTTTGTCACGATATTGAAGCCGGCGGCAAGCAGCGTTCCCACTGATACGATTCCAGTCTTCTTGAAATACTGTTCAACATTCACATATCCGGTATAAGCAAACTTAAATCCGTAGCCTATCATAACCGGCGGAACTATGTATTCCACGCCGGCGTATTTTTTGCCCCCGAGTATCAGCATAAGCTCGGGAGCCACAAGTATTGAGGCCATTACTATGACCACAAAGAGGGAAACATAGTAGCGGTTCACCTTTTTTATTGATTCCGTCTGCTCCGCATGGAGCTTCTGTGTGAGCCAGGGAGCCATGGCCTGATTAAAGGAGGTCATAAGGGTGGCCACGATGACACCGCAGGAGTAGGCAAGCGAATAATTCCCGTTTGCCTCGGCACCGATCATATTTCGTATCATTACCTTATCGGAGGACCCGAGAAGGATATTTGAAAGAAGATGGGGGATAATGGGTATGGAATATGCAGCGGCAAATTTCCAGTATTCTATTGAGATGAATTTACGGCCCCTTATCATAAGTATGATGAATACCACCACATAGATAAGGATATCCGGAACCTCTCCGCCGACTATCCTCGCAAAAAGCTTGTCCTTGCAAATAAACACCATAAATACGGAACAGAAGGTACAGGCCAGGGACTCGAAAATGGATATCAATACCTGAATCTTATATTCCTGCATTATCCTGTGCTTCGCCTGAAGGATGCTTAAGGACGGGGCAAAGAGAAGCTCTATGAACATAACGTGGAGATAGAGGATGTCGATCTTCAGGAGATTTGAAAAGAAATCCGGGAATATTACAACAACCGCGTAAAAGGCTGCGGTGGACAGGGTTCCGAGGAAGGTTATCGAAGAGAGATAACCGTCAAAGTCATCCTCATAGTCATATCTTGCCCTGAATACGGAGCTCTTCAGATTCAATGTGCAGACGACGGCACAGATCGAAAGCCATACGGCAAAATTGCTGTAGGAGCCGAAATCCTCCTTTGTAAGCAGTCTTGCAAAGATGGGGGTGGTCGCAAAAGAAATTCCTTTTTTCAGGAAAGTTGCAAATGTATACCAGACTCCTGCTTTCAGGGCCTTAACCGATGACTCATCCTGAATCTTACTCATAATGACTTATAGTATAACACAGATTCTACTTTTTCACGCGGGATGTTATAATGTGATTAAAGCGCCAAAAGTAATTGTCACCACACAAGCTTGCTTGTGGTGGGGACAAGAACTTTGGGCGCACCCCTACACGAGCATGAAGTGGGGAAGGGGCCCCGCGAAATGCGAGTGTGGGGTAGGATTGTGGGAGTGCGAAGCACGGAACAATCCGTATTTAATCAAAATGTGACTTTTGGCGTCCGAATCATAATGTACGTAGGATAAACGCATCGATCTCTCCATCCGTATTGACTGCATATCCACAGCCAATACGTTTTCCGGAGAGAATTGATGCGTTTATCCTGTAATGATCCGGGTCTTGTCCGGTATTATTCCGGAAGAAGGAAAGGGCGAAAGGAGCGGCAGGAATGAGTAAGGTTTACATAATCATGTATCATTATGTCAGGAGGATCCGCGGTAGCAGGTATCCGGGAATAAAGGGACTCGAAACCGAGGACTTTGTAAAACAGTTGGATTTCCTTAAGGAAAACGATTTCTCATTTATCCGCGCAGAGGATCTTATCGCCTCCTATTATGAGGGATATAAGCTTCCCGAAAGGGCAGTGCTCCTTACCTTTGACGATGCCTATTCGGATCATTTTGATACTGTTTTTCCGATCCTAAAGGAAAGGGGGATACAGGGATCGTTTTTTGTACCCGGAGAGATTCTGGACAAAAAAAATGTTCTGCCCGTGAATAAGATACATTTTCTGCTGGCGGAGGAGGCAGATCATAATAAGCTTAAGCATAAGCTCCTTGAAATTCTGGGGTATTACCGCGGACAACAGACGGATCTTCCGGATGATCGGGAATTATTGGCAGAATACGAGAAGCCCGGGAAATACGACGATAAGGAAACCGTATTTATCAAGAAAATGCTGCAGTATGCGCTGCCCGAGGCTTTGAGGGACATTATCCTTACCCGGCTTTTCGGGGAATTTGTGGGTGTGAAGGAGGAAGCTCTGTGGGACGAGCTTTATCTAAAGGACTTTCAGATGAGGCTTATGAAGCAAAGCGGTATGTTCATCGGAGCCCATGGATATCATCATTACCATCTGGGCGAGGCTCCCGTAGAGGAAATGAGGAAGGATATAGAAAAAGGGCTGGACGTTTTGGGAGATTGCATAGACAGGAATTCCTGGGTCATGAATTATCCCTACGGCTCATTTAATGAACAGGTTGAGGAGACCATACGCTCCCTTGGTGCGAAGTTGGCAGTGACAACCGCTGTGGGAATAAACGATACGGAGAGAAACGATGCCTTTCATATCAGCAGGCTGAATACAAACGATTTCCCTCCGAAAAGCCTCCGGTTCAGGGAATACCGGTAGGAAAAGGAGCCGTAGACTTTTATCATTTGACTACCCCCCTGATCTTGTTATAAGCTATAGCAGATACTGCGGCTTGGGAGAAAGAAATATGGATTTTAATAGGAGAAAGATAATAGCAGAGCTCGGAATGACCCACGACGGGTCTTTAGGGCAGGCAAAATGCATGATCATAGCCGCGGCACGGTGCGGAGTTGATGCGGTTAAACTTCAGACCCATATCTCCGAGGCAGAGACTATAAAAAATGCCCCCAAACCCCCTTATTTTAAGGGAGAGGGAAGATATGAATTCTTTAAGCGCACGGCCTTTGATATGGATCAGTGGAAGGAGCTTAAGGAATGCGCAAGGGAAAATAAGGTGGAATTCATTTCATCTCCCTTTTCCATTGAAGCGATCGACTTCCTCCTGGAGCTTGGTATCGACTGCTTCAAGGTGCCGAGCGGTGAGATCACAAATATTCCCTATCTGGTCCACCTGGCGGAGGCGAAGGTTCCAGTCATAGTGTCAAGCGGCATGAGCTCTCTTAAGGAGCTTGATGAGTGCATGGAGATATTTTTGAAGAGAGGCTGCAATGCGGCTCTTATGCAGTGTACCTCAGAGTATCCCTGCAGTCCTGAGCATGTGGGATTAAATATAATCGATCTCTTTAAGGAAAGGTATCCCGGAGTGCCTTTGGGATTCTCCGACCATACAGGCGGGGAATGGGCTTCCATAGCCGCATTCCAGAAGGGGGCGCATTTAATAGAAAAGCACTTTACCTTAAGTAAGCTTATGTACGGACCCGATGCGAAGATGTCAATGGAGCCCGATGAAATGGTTGAGCTCTGTTCTTCCATAAAGAATCTGGAGATCGCGCTTTCCAATCCGGTAGATAAGTCAAGTGCCGATGCATTCAGCGAGATGAAGGTGATCTTTCAGAAGAGCATTGTGGCGATAACGGATATTCCGAAGGGCGCAGCCGTCACCGAAGATATGATAGGCTATAAGAAGCCCGGAACGGGAATCCCCACAAAGTACTATAAGGAGATCATCGGGAAAAAGACAAAGCGGGAGCTCCACTTTGACGATATTATTGGGTTTGATGATATCGAAGGTTTTGAAAAGCTGAGCGATCAGGAGTAAAGCCCGGTGTCATTCTGAGCGAAGCACTCTGTCATTCTGAGCGAAGCACTTTGTCATTCTGAGGGCGCAGCCCGAAGAATCTTTTCATCCGCTGGGAAAGATCCTTCGCTATCGCTCAGGATGACAATTGCTGTTCTGAACTTTTCTGTCATTCTGAGCGAAGCACTTTGTCATTCTGAGGGCGCAGCCCGAAGAATCTTATAAACAGAAGGTTAGGTAATAATGAGAAAGATTTGCGTATTTTTAGGCGGGCGCGCCAATTACAGCTCAATAAAATCAGCTATGAGGGCTATAAAGGATCATCCTGATCTCACACTGCAGGTTATCCTCGCCGGACAGGGCCTGTCCGACAAGTTCGGTGATCTGGAGGGTATCCTTGAAAACGACGGCTTTTCCATAGATGAAAAGGTACATATGCTGGTGGCGGGGGATAAACCGATCTCAATGGTAAAGACTGCAGGGCTCGGGCTCCTGGGTATATCGGACGCTCTTGATCATCTGCAGCCGGACTTCCTTATAGTCGTGGGGGACAGGTATGAGGTCATGGCAGCCACCATCGCCGCAGCCTATATGAATATAAGAGTTGCCCATACCATGGGAGGAGAGGTCACGGGAACCATAGACGAGAGTATCCGCCACGCAATCACGAAATTCGCCCACGTGCATTTTCCCGCAAATAAGGAAGCGGGAGAGAGGATAATAAAGCTCGGTGAGAGACCGGAGGATGTTTTTGTGGTGGGCTGTCCCAGAGTGGATCACGTGAAGGAGCTTCTTGACGGCGACTCATCAATGCCGCTTGACCTCTATGATACCTTCGGAGGAGTAGGTCCGGTCTTTGATCTTAGTGAGCCCTTTCTTTTGATATCACAGCATGCCGTTACCACTGAATACGGAGATGCAAAGGACAGGATTACAAATACCATTAAGGCCTGTGTAAGAACAGGACTTAATATAATGATACTCTGGCCCAATGCGGACGCGGGAACCGAGGGCATATCAACGGGGATACGACGCTACAGGGAAAAATATCCGGAGGCCCGTATACACGCCTTTAAGAATCTTCCGGCGGATATCTACACGAGGCTTATGAAAAATACTGCCTGTCTCGTCGGAAATTCCTCCAGCGGGATCCGTGAGGGAGCATATATAGGCACCCCCTGCGTAAATATCGGAAGCAGACAGAACGGCCGTGAAAGAGGACACAATGTTATCGATGTCTCACATGATGAAGACGGGATTTTCGAAGCCGTGAAAAAGCAGATAGAGCATGGACCGTACCCAAGCGAGCCCATATACGGGGACGGGCATGCGGGAGTGCAGATAGCGGAGATACTGTCAAAGGTTGAAGTACCCGTCCAGAAGAGGATAGTTTATTAATATGGAGATACTCTCGATTATACCCGCAAGGGGTGGTTCAAAGGGGATACCGAAAAAAAATATGGCTGCGCTCTGCGGCCAGCCTCTTATAAAGTATACCTTTGACGCAGCGAAGAAAAGCCGGCTTATAACGAGGAGTATACTGTCAACGGATGACGGGGACTTTGCCCGGTACGGGAAAGAAAACGGGATAGAGGCGCTGATGAGGCCTGAGGAGCTTGCGGGCGACAGGACGCCGATGAAGGATGTGATAAACTATCACCTCGACGATCTTAAAAAAAACGGTTACATACCCGATATCTTTATCCTGCTGCAGCCCACCTCACCCTTAAGGACGGAGAGGCATATTGATGAAGCCCTTCAGGGGCTTATTGATGATAAGGAGGCTGACGCCACGGTAAGTGTGGTGGAAGTACCCCACGAGTATCTCCCAATGAAGCTAATGGAGCTTAAGGAGGACGGAAGCCTTAAGTTTTTCCGTTCCGACGGTGAAAAATATACTACGAGGCAGGAGCTTCCGCATCTTTACGCAAGGAACGGTGCGGCGGTCTATGCGGTCTATACGGAGAGCTACCGGAAGACAGGGAGCCTTTACGGCACAAGGTGCATTCCTTACTTCATGAAGCCGGAGGAGTCGGTGGATATCGACACATCCTTTGACCTGTTTCTTGCAGAGAGTATTATGAGGGATTTTTCAAGATGGAAGTCATCCTGAGCGAATGAATGTCATCCTGAGCAAATGAATGTCATCCTGAGCGTCAGCGAAGGATCTTTCCAACAGGTTATCAAAGATTCTTCGTCGCTTCGCTCCTCAGAATGACAAACGGTAATGTTCCTCAGAATGACAAAGATGACAGCTTCTCAGAATGACAAACGGTAATGTTCCTCAGAATGACAAATGGGTTCGCTCAGAATGACAAATGGGTTCGCTCAGAATGACAAATGTGTTCGCTCCAATGGCATTAAGTTAGTGTACACAATGTCATTCTGAGGGCGAAGCCCGAAGAATCTTTCTCAGCGAAGGATCTTTCCCACCGTGTAAGGAATAAAGAGAGGTTTACATAAATTGGGATACAGTGAAGTTGAATTTGAGCACGATGCGGTATTTCTCGTGACCGGAGGAGCGGGCTTCATAGGCTCGAACCTCTGTGAAGCCCTGTTAAAAAAGGGCCATAGGGTTAAATGCCTTGACGACCTTTCCACGGGAAAGAAGGAAAACACCGATATTTTCGCCTCTGATCCGAATTACGAATTCATAAAGGGCGACGTGAAGGATCTTGATACCTGTATGAGGGCCTGTGAAGGCGTAACGCATGTTTTGCATGAGGCGGCCTGGGGCTCTGTTCCGAGAAGCATTGAAATGCCCCTTTTTTACGAGGAGAATAATATCCGCGGCACCTTAAATATGATGGAGGCCGCAAGACAGCAGGGGGTAAAGAAATTTGTCTATGCCTCCAGTTCTTCTGTGTACGGGGATCATCCCGTGCTCCCCAAAAAAGAGGGACAGGAGGGTAACCTTCTTTCACCCTATGCCCTTACCAAAAGGGCGACGGAAGAATACGGGAAGCTTTACTATAAGCTCTACGGCCTCGATACCTACGGACTCCGCTACTTCAATGTTTTCGGGAGACGTCAGGATCCGGAGGGAGCGTACGCCGCGGTTATACCGAAATTTATAAGGCAGCTTATAAATGACGAGCGCCCCACCATAAACGGGGACGGTAAGCAGAGCAGGGATTTCACCTATATCGAAAATGTGATAGAGGCAAACCTGAAGGCCTGCGCCGCTCCGAAAGAGGCAGCGGGGGAAGCCTATAATGTAGCATACGGCGGCAGGGAATATCTGATCGATATCTATTATCTCCTCTGTGAAGCGCTGGGTAAGGATATCGAGCCTGTATTCGGCCCGGAAAGGCCGGGAGATATCCGCCACAGTAATGCGGACATCAGTAAAGCAAAAGAAAAATTAGGCTATTCACCGGAATATGATTTTGAGCGGGGAATAAAGGAAGCAATAGAGTGGTACAGGGAAAATCTTTGAATATAAAGGAAACAGGGCTTAAAAAAATCATCGGATACATAATCACTCTTTCGGCACCCTTGATAATGTTTTTTCTGCTCCAATGCTGTGTCCAGTTTCCGCCGACCGGAATACAGGAGGAGAACGCTTTTTTTTCTTGTATCTGGATGGAGGCTCTGAGCCTTACCCTCATACTTTTTTCCGGAAGCATAAAGATACCACTGGCAGCCCTTTCATTTTTATTTTTACTGCTTGGAACCGCAGAACACTATGTCTACAGGTTCCGGGCCTCTTTTCTTACACCAATTGACTTTTTTTCTGCGGGTACGGCCTTTAACGTAGCGGCAAATTATGACTATACTCCGGATCCCGCCCTTATTTTTGTATTTGTCTCATTTATTATCCTGACAGCACTTATCATTTTTCTATGTCCTTCCGGAAGGGATGTAAAGTTTTTCGGGAACACCTCATTGCGTATTACCTATGCCTTTATTTTTCTGATAAGCCTTGTTGGAATGACGCAGTATATCAGGCATTACGACCGTTATGAAAATAAGGCTCTGGATATCAGCGACAATGCCTTTCACTCATACAGGAACAACAGAAGGGAAGGAGTGATCATCCGTCTTCTCTATGATTCGGGCTATATTTTTGTAAGGGAGCCGGAGGGATACTCGGCTTCCCGGGAGGAGGAGATCCTGAAGGAATACGGGAAAAAGGCGGCAGGAGCCGTTCCCCAAAAGGAAGAGCTCCCGGATATAGTCGTTGTCATGAACGAATCCTTTTCAGATCCCTCCCTTGTAGGCCCCATCGAAACAAATACGGATTATATGCCCTTTGTACACTCTCTTCAGGAAGGCAGGGAGAATACGGTGACCGGAGTGATCAATGTTTCGGTACAGGGAGGAAATACCCCGAATACGGAATTTGAGTTTCTGACAGGATGCTCAATGGCCTTTCTTCCCAGGGGGTCAATACCCTTCCAGCAGTACCTGACCCACGACATTTCTGCAATGCCGAGGTATCTGTCCTCGGTTGGATATGAGACCGTCGCCATGCATCCCTATCTCTCAAACGGCTGGAACAGGACAAGAGCCTATCCGTATCTCGGTTTTTCAGATATGAAGTTCCTGGAGTATTTTGAGGAAATGGATCCGGAGTATGTAAGGGAATATATCTCGGATAAGTTCTTTTTATCTGCCATAAGGGATGAGGTTGACAGGAGAAATGATGACGGGCCGGTATTCTCATTTAATGTCACCATGCAGAATCACAGCTCCTATTCCAAGGATTATGACAATCTGAAAAAGGATATCAGGATCCTTTCGGATGAGGATACTCCCTATCTCCACGAGATGGAAAATTATCTGAACCTTGTAAAGCTTTCGGATGATGCCTTCAGGGAGATGGTGGAGTATTACGAAAAGACAGACAGGAAAACCCTCTTTGTATTCTTCGGGGATCATCAGCCTCCGACCATAAACTACGAACCGGTATTTCATAATCTGGGAACAGACCGGAGAAATCTGAGCCAGGAAACGGAATGGGATATTTACAGGGTTCCCTTTGTGATCTGGGCAAATTACGATATCGAGGAAGAAAAGGGTCTGGAAACCAGTGTGAATTATCTCGGGAATCTGGTGATGAAAAAAGCGGGGATCCCTCTTTATGATTTCAGAAGCTATTTAGAGGAGCTTTACAAAGAGGTTCCGGTGGTCTCTGCCGTAAGAACCGTGGATAAAAACGGACAGAGCAGGAATACGGGTGAGGAGGAGCCGGATCTGAGCGAATACGGCAGGCTTCAATACTATGAGCTGTTTGACGGAAAAGCTGAATAAAAAAATAAGAAAGCGGACGGCCGCGGGGGCTGTACTCTTTCTCCTGATACTCGTATTTGTCATTCTTTCCTTCATAAAACGGAGCAGGGGTGATGCCGGGTACTCCTGGGTAAAGGATACAAGATACATAGTCCATGCCCTCGGGGGGATAAACGGGGATCAATATACGAACAGCAGGGAGGCTCTTATCAATTCATATGAAAGGGGAGGCAGGGTCATTGAGGCGGATATAGAATATACTTCCGATGGGGAGATGGTACTCATACATAACTGGAAAAGGAAAACCCTGAAAAACCTCTTCGGCTATGAGACCGAATCGGAAGAAGAGCCGCTCTCCTTAAGCACCTTTAAGGAAATGAAGGTTTACGGGAAGTACACTACAATGACCTTCCGTGAGCTTATGGAGTTTATGAAGGAGCACAGGGATATGATGCTGGTGCTGGACGGAAAGTACGAGGAAGAGGCTGATGTCCGGAGGCAGTACGGTGATATCTATAAAACCGCTTCTCTTTATGATCCGGAGATCCCCGACAGAATGATACCCCAGATCTATAATGAAGAGATGTATTCCACTGTTATGGAGATATATGACTGGAAGAGCGTGATCTTTACCTGGTATCAGCTTGACGGGGATACGCTGGATCCGGAAAAGATCTTTACTTTCTGTGATGAAAACAATATAAGGGTATGTACTATGGAGGATGAAAAGGAGAACCCTCTTATAGACAGAACGGCAGCAAAGTATGACATAAATATCTATGTCCATACCATTAACGATGAGAATGTAAGGGACAGGCTGTTTGATTCGGGAGTTGCAGGGATCTATACGGATTTCCTGTTTGATAAATGACGGAAAGGTAACTATTCGGAATCCGAAGGGTTCTGAATAGATACACGGAAAAAGCAATGGAAGATAATAAGCAGATAAACAGTAAGGCAGGAATAGCAGATACGGTTCTTTTCATCATATATCCCGTTCTTACGTACTTCTTAAGTTCCTATGCCATGTATGAGAAGTTCTGGGGGGAAAACCCGAAAACGGCGGCTGCAAATATTCTTTTTTTTGAAATCCTTCTTTTCTTTCTGTTTTGCATAGTAAATAAGGCAAAAACCGCTATGCGGCTGGAAATTATCTTTTTCTGGCTGTTCGGAATAATAAACGCCTACCTTTACAGATTCAGGCGAAGCTACTTAAGACCCTGGGATATTACCTCTGTAGGTACTGCGGCGAATGTTGCGGAAAATTATGACTATACCCCTGAGATACGGATGACGGTATCACTACTGATACTGATCCTTCTGGTATTTGCGGCACGTTTCTGCAGCCTTGAAGCCGATACATTATTCAAAAAAAGACGTCCCTTAAGGGCTGTGGGAGCCCTTCTTTCTCTCTGCCTGATCCTTTCTATGACCTTCCTCGCCCAGAGGAATACGGTTAAGGATATGCTTGGGATCTATACCACATTCTTTGATTCAAAGGGCATGATGAAAAAGAACGGAATAGCATTGAATTTTCTGTATCAGATGAAATATCTGAACGTGGAGAAGCCGAAGGGCTACAATAAGAAGGAACAGGAAGAGCTGCTTTCTTCCTACGTTGCTGACAGCGCCGCTCCGGAAAATCTGCCGGATATAATAGTTATCATGGATGAGGCTTTTTCGGATCCGGCTGTGGACGGGGATTTTTCTGTTAATGAGGACTATATGCCCTTTTTCCATTCCCTTCAGGAGGGGAGGGAAAATACGGTCACCGGATACATAAATGTGTCTGTGAACGGCGGTAATACTCCCAATACGGAATTTGAATTTCTTACCGGAAACACCTTAGGCTTCCTTCCGGAGGGGAGCATTGCTTTTCAGCAGTTTGTCCGCCGTGCCATAGACTCGATACCTCATTATCTGAAGGGCTATGGTTACAGGAGCTTTGCATCACATCCGTACAAGGCAAGCGGCTGGGACAGACCAAGGGTATATCCGCTGCTTGGTTTTGATGAGATGTACTTTAAGGAATATTTTGAAGAGCTGGATCCAAAGCTTGTGAGGAATTATATTTCGGATGAGTCCCATTTTGAAGCGGTATCCGCTCTCATGGATGAATTCGGAAAAGAAGGACCGGTCTTTTCCTTTAATGTGACGATGCAGAACCATTCCGGCTATTCAAAGGAGGATTACGACAATTTTGAACGCCTGATAAATGTCCGGGTTCCGGAGGGGAAAGAGGAACAGGCCGTTACGATGGATAATTATCTCTCCCTTATGAAATACAGTGATGATGCATTGAGTAAGCTCATAAAGAAATATGAGGAGAGTGACCGGAAAACCATGATCGTATTCTTCGGGGATCATCAGCCGGAGGCCGCTACCTTTGACGTTATGTGGGAGGAAAACGGAAAGTACTGGGACGATCTTTCGGAAGAGGATCAAGTGAATACCTACCGTGTTCCCTTTGCTATATGGGCGAATTTTGATATTGATGAAATTAAGGGGATCGAGACAAGTGCCGATTATCTCGGTAACCTGATGCTTAAAGAAGCAGGTTTTTCCCTTCCCTCCTACAGGGCTTTTCTTGAAGCCTTTTCAAAGGAGTATCCGGTGGTATCCGCTGTCCGTTATGTGGACGATAAGGGAAATTCAGTGATGCATGATGACTGGGGAGATGCCCTTATCGAATATCAGAAAATGCAGTATTATGAGCTGTTTGATGCGCCTGAACCGCAGGATCAGTGAGCTGTTTCTTTCTTAAGCTCCTCCTCTATCCATTCCGCCCTCATCTTAAGCCACTCCGAAAGCCATTTTAAGTGGCTTTCATAGGAGGTGTCGTCGTAGACCTCGGCTATCTTATTATTTTCTTCTTGGTTCAGCACATCCCAGCGGATGAAATTCATCTCCGCACTCTGTCTTATGTTTTCTATCCTGTCCGGAAGCTCCTCCGAAGCCTTCATAAAGATGGTGCCAAGATCATATTTCCTGTAAATTATGTAAACCATATCCTTAAAGACCGGATTCTTAAAAAGGCTCTTATAGTAATCCTGCTCCCTGGCGGTCCAGCCGTTCGGCCAGAGATAATCCTCCTCCCTGAAAGGCATCTCTATTATGCCTGCGGTCCTGTCATAGTCCCAGGCCGGACCGAAGTACATAAGCTCCTCATCGCTTTTACGGTACAGGTAAACGCTTCTGAGAGTGGGATCCGTGGTCTTTGAGAATTCCTGCAGCCAGTAATAGCGGCAGAGGGAATCGAGGTCTATGCCGGACAGGTCTGATGCAGGATCGTAGAGCTCATTTACCGCAGTCTGAAGATAAGGCGCGGCTCTGTCTATAACTGCGCGGTCCCTGCAGTCACGTACTTCGCCGTATATCTTCGAGTATTCCTCCGTACCCTTTTTTGACTCGTCATCATAGAGAAAAAATGAGTAGGAGTCCTTATCCATGCCGATCCGGTATAGATAGTCATTATTATCGATATCAACTCTGTCCCTGCCCTTTTCAACCCTGGTGCAGAGAGAGTAGCAGCCTCTGTATTCGCCGTTGATAAAGAGGTCGGTCTGCCTTAGCTCCGGTGTATATTTAAGTCCCATTTCACGGGCAAGGGACAGGAAGACTTCATTCCTAAGAAGCGAGTGGTCGGATGCATTGGCAAGAAGAACCCATTTTTCCGCCTTTCCCATGGATAAAAGATCCTTCGGCTTTTCAAGCTCTGCCTGGTAGGATTTTTTGTCCTCGGTCCAGCTGGTGTTTCCCCTTCCCCGGAGAGTCACGGCTTCGCGTGTGACATTGCCGTCGGGCTCAAATAATTCAAAAGTTCCCCGGGTGCTGACCGAGTGATCCTCCGATCCCTCGATCTCATCAAGGGAGGGCTGGGAGGAAGCGATGCTTATATTTACAGAGGGAAGTGATGATTTAAGGGCAAAGACCTCAGTGCCGTCCATATCAAAGCTTCCGTCCGTAAAATCGTGGGTGTAGCGCTGAAGGGGAAGGCCGCTTTCATCGGTGGAATAGAAGGTGAGTTCCCCGGTTTCTGCGGTACATGGAAGGAAGATATAGAATCCGCCGTCCCGTAAGAATCCCTTTACGTCGAAAAAGAGTCCGGGGTTTTCATTCTGCGGGACAAAGATGCCGGAGGGAGAGACAGCGGTACTGTCATTGGGGGTCCGTAAGGGACGGGAATAATAGTAAGCCGCTCCGATTATCACGGCTATTGAGAGTATTATCGATATAAGCAGCAGTATCTGGATATACGGTCTGTCTGTCCTGTTCTTCATGCCAGGTATTTTACCATATACGGATATTTGATGTCATTATATAACAGTTTATCCTGGTTCACCCCGGATGATCCTTCCCGGGCTTCAGACTCTGAGACTTTGCCCTGAACAATAAAGCCAGCGGTTCTTAATAAATCGGTCTTCCTGTGGCGCCGCCCGCTCCTATAGCGGCGCCTGCTACGGGAAGACCGATGAATTTAGAACCGTCTGAGCCGTGAAGGGCAAAGTATCAGAGGCTGAAGCAATAAACAGAATAGCAGGGGTGAACGGTTACGTCATTATGGGTGATGATAAGATTCTTCGCTCCGCTCAGAATGACAAAGGTGTTCTTATGTGCTACAATTAGAAACAGTGAGCCGCGAAGGAGCGGCAGAAGGCAGGGCTGACCGGGTAGGAGAAAGGGAGTTAACCGGCGGTCCATAACAGGTCACATAAAAACATGGAGGAAGAAACAAAATGGCAAAAAAGTGGGTCTATATGTTCAGCGAAGGCGACATGACGATGCGTAACCTTCTGGGAGGAAAGGGCGCAAATCTGGCGGAGATGTCCAGCATAGGACTTCCGGTTCCACAGGGCTTTACCATCACAACGGAAGCCTGCACCCAGTACTACGAGGACGGCCGGAAGATCAATGACGAGATCATGGGTCAGGCAATGGAAGGCGTAAAGAAGATGGAAGAGCTGAACGGAAAGAAGTTCGGCGATCTTACAAATCCTCTCCTCGTTTCGGTCCGTTCAGGTGCCCGTGCATCAATGCCCGGAATGATGGATACCATCCTGAACCTGGGACTTAATGACGAAGTCGTTGCAGCAATGATCAAGGGAAATCCCGATCCCGCATTTGAGAGATTCGTATATGATTCATACCGCCGTTTCATTCAGATGTTCTCTGATGTGGTAATGGAGGTAGGAAAGAAGTATTTCGAGCAGCTTATCGATGCTATGAAAGAAAAGAAGGGCGTAAAGTTTGACGTTGACCTTACGGCTGCAGACCTTAAGGAGCTGGCGGAGCAGTTTAAGGAAGAGTATAAGAAGCAGCTCGGCAAGGACTTCCCCTCAGACCCCGTTGAACAGTTAAAGCTTGCCATTGAAGCGGTATTCCGTTCCTGGGATAACCCCAGAGCGAATGTTTACCGCCGTGATAACGATATACCATACAGCTGGGGAACAGCCGTAAACGTAATGCCCATGGTATTCGGTAACTTAAATGATGAGTCCGGAACAGGTGTTGCCTTTACCCGTGATCCCGCAACCGGTGAAAAGAAGCTTATGGGTGAGTTCCTGAAGAACGCCCAGGGTGAGGACGTGGTTGCCGGTGTCCGTACTCCGATGCCCATAGTACAGATGGAGCAGGAGTTCCCCGAAGCCTATAAGCAGTTTATCGAGGTTTGTGAGACCCTTGAGAATCATTACCATGATATGCAGGATATGGAGTTTACCGTAGAAAATAAGAAGCTCTATATGCTTCAGTGCCGTAACGGAAAGAGGACAGCTCAGGCTGCATTGAAGATCGCCTGCGATCTCGTGGATGAAGGTCATAAGACCGAGGAAGAAGCGGTTGCGATGATCGATCCCAGAAACCTTGATACCCTCCTTCATCCCCAGTTTGACGCTGCCGCACTTAAGGCCGCAACTCCTATCGGAAAGGGTCTCGGTGCTTCTCCCGGAGCTGCCTGCGGAAAGATCGTATTTACCGCCGATGACGCGGTTGCCTGGGCTGACAGGGGAGAGAAGGTCATTCTCGTTCGTCTCGAGACCTCTCCTGAAGATATAACCGGAATGAAGTCCGCAGAGGGTATCCTTACCGTCCGCGGGGGAATGACCAGCCACGCTGCCGTTGTTGCAAGAGGAATGGGCGAGTGCTGCGTATCCGGCTGCGGTGACATCAATATGGACGAGGAGAATAAGAAGTTCACACTTGCGGGGAAGGAATTCCACGAAGGCGATTTTATCTCAATAGACGGAACCACAGGTAATATCTATGATGGAGTGATCGAGACCGTTGACGCCAGCATAGCAGGAGAATTCGGACGCATAATGGACTGGGCCGACAAGTACAGGAAGCTTAAGGTCCGCACCAATGCAGATACTCCCGCGGATGCAAAGAAAGCCAGAGAGCTCGGTGCGGAGGGAATAGGTCTCTGCCGTACGGAGCATATGTTCTTTGACGAGGAGAGGATAGCTGCCTTCCGTGAGATGATCTGCTCCGATACCGTTGAGGAGAGAAAGGCCGCTCTCGACAAGATCCTTCCTTATCAGCAGAGCGACTTTGAGGGAATCTTCGAAGCAATGGAGGGTAACCCCGTTACGATCCGTTTCCTGGATCCCCCTCTCCATGAGTTTGTTCCCAATACCGAGGAGGAGATAGAGAAGCTTGCTTCTGCCCAGGGTAAGAGCGTTCAGGAGATCAAGGATATCATTTCCGGACTCCACGAATTTAACCCCATGATGGGCCACAGAGGCTGCCGTCTTACCGTAACCTTCCCGGAGATCGCAGAGATGCAGACATCAGCGATCATAAGGGCCGCCATTGCAGTTTCAAAGAAGCATTCCGACTGGAAGATGGTTCCCGAGATCATGATCCCTCTTGTAGGAGACGTAAAGGAATTCAAGTTTGTAAAGGATATAGTTGTAAAGACCGCCGATGAGGAAATAAAGAAGGCCGGTGCGAGCCTTGAGTACGAGGTTGGTACCATGATAGAGATCCCGAGAGCTGCCCTTACGGCAGACGAGATCGCTGCAGAAGCCGATTTCTTCTGCTTCGGTACCAATGACCTGACACAGATGACCTTCGGTTTCTCCAGAGATGACGCAGGCAAGTTCCTGAATGCTTACTATGATACAAAGATCTATGAGGCTGATCCCTTCGCAAAGCTTGATCAGACCGGCGTAGGAAAGCTTATGGATATGTGTCTGACGCTGGGACGTCCCGTGAATCCCGCTCTTCACGCAGGTATCTGCGGAGAGCACGGCGGAGATCCCTCATCTGTTGAGTTCTGCCATAAGATCGGTCTTGACTATGTTTCCTGCTCACCCTTCCGTGTGCCTGTAGCAAGGCTTGCCGCAGCACAGGCTGCCATTGCTGAAAAATCAGCAGCTGACGGAAAGAACGGATTTGTTGATGATGAGACAAAGAAGAGATTAAAAGAAGCAGCAGAGAAGGCAGAGGCTATCGCAAAGGAGCTTGCAGAGACAAGTGCTGATATTGCAAAGTCAGGCCTTGAAGCCCTGAAGGCAGGTGTAGAAGCCGCTGCAAAGACCTATAAGGAAAGCAGGAAGAGCTGACCGCACCGGTAAAATAAGAAAGGCAGTAATAGAATACCCTCTGTCACTAAAAGGTGGCAGGGGGTATTTAATAAGACAGGTATGAAAAGAAAGGTTGACCTTGAGGCATTACCCCCGGAGCCTAACCTTAAGACCCTCGAGGTCAACATCGAATATCTCATTCTGGAAGCCCAGGATAAAGTGGCCGTATACCATCCCGGGGTTTCTGCAGAGGGTACCTATCTCCCAGCGGTTCATATAAAAGAATTCCAGAAGCTGACCCTCAAGTATCTGCTTTTCATTAAGATAATAGAAACCGTTTTCCTCCTTATGGAGAGTGCCTTCCAGAGTTACATCCTTTGCTGTGTGGTTCAGGTAGCGGATAACCTGAAGGGTGCTTGTCTCCATATTGAGGAGCATACGATGCATGAATTCCTCATCCGGATTTGAGGGATCTATAGGGTAATCCCTGTCCAGGTGCTTTGCATTATTCTTTTCAACGAAGCGTTCCAGGATGCTCATAGCATTATGGAAGCTGTTTATGAGATCCCTGTATTCCTTCAGGGTCTTTTCACTATTCTTTTTTTCTTTATTCTCTGCGGCGGGTGCTTTGCCGGTGCCTCCGCCGGAGGATCCTCCAATTGTTGCTTCATATTCCCTGTGCAGATCCTCCTTCTCGGCGTCTGTAAGCTGTGAATAGATGACCTGTGACATCTCATAGCTCTGGGCGAGCTGCTTTATTGCAAATAACCAAAGTTCAAATTCCATTACGTTACCTTCCCGGCAGAAAGACGATGTGATGAATAGCTTCTTTTCCTTACCGCCTGCCCTTTATCATGATATTAGCTTATCAAAATCCTGCTGAAAATAAAAGGAAATTATGATAAAATCAAAAAAAACCATTCCGGTGCTGATAGCTATGTCGCAGTTTCCAGTCAGGACGCCGGCGTAAGGAGAAGCGTAATGAAAAATGAAAAGATCATGATTAGCAGCAAGGATATCGATCTCAATGAAGCATTAAAGGATATTGATGAGCATATCACAGCGCTGGGGCTCGGCAGGAAGGACAGTCTGCATCTTAGGCTCATTGCCGAAGAGATCCTCGGGATGATGAATGCCATGACCGGTGATTATAAGGCAATGATGTGGTTTGAAAGAAATGTGAAGGAAGCATCGGTGAACCTTACCGCCCGCACCGGAAGCATGAATATCGATATGAAGGAAGGTCTCCTCTCGGTTTCCTCCAGCGGAAAAAATGCCAGCAGAAAAGGCTTTATGTCTAAGATAGGAGATATCATAGAAAACGGGATCCTGAATTTTGAGAATGTGATGAAGCTGGAGCAGCAGTACGGAATGGGTTATGTGGGCTACGGAGCGGTGAGTGAGATGTCTGCAGACTTTGCAATGTCCTGGTCCCTTGCACAGTACAGAAATACCTTAAGCACAGCAAAAAATGACGATTCCGAAGCCGAGGAAGCTTGGGATGAGCTGGAAAAATCCGTAGTGGCAAGCCTTGCAAAGGATGTGACGGTGGGAGTAAAGAAGGATACCGTTGAAATGAAGGCATTAATGGAACTTAACGGGAAATAGACCCGGGCAGGATGTGAATAAAAGCGATTTAAGAGAGAATTAACAATTGGAACAGCGGTAAATATTGATTTTTCCCGAAAAGTATGTTAGCATTTGTTACGGGTTTTAACAAATTCGTAACAAAATTGTTCTAAATAAAACACAAGATTTTGGGGTTTTTTTATATATGCACCGATTGAAAGCACAAATTATAGCGGGTGTTCTTGCAGCGGGACTTGTCGTTTCGGGAAGTCCTTTTGCTGTGTCTGCAAGTTCGGTCACTGAGGAGCTTCCTGCGGCAGGAGCTGCCAGGATACTCAATGAAGGAAAATCCGCCACTGTAATAAGGGCCGAAAAGATAAAGGCCACCGGAAAGGTTGATGCCACGGATGTTATGACGGTCACCACGGCCGCCATGGAAGCTACCGAGAAGGCTACGGATTCCGGAGTTATCACTATTTCCGATACAGAAGAGAGCACGCAGGAGGAGACTGATATCGAAACCTCCACCGAGACTCCTTCAGCGGGAGCAGGGGATTATGCCGTGGAGACCGACGGTGACCAGAGTCACAAGACAAGCTCCCATATTGCTGCTCCGGAGACTGAAGAGGAGGAAAGCACCGTTTCCGCAGATGATCTCTCCATGCTTTCCGCAGGAGCCGGAAGTGAAGAGACTGCTTCCGAAAAGGATGAAGGGGAGATGGATCTGGTAAAGGCCGTGACCGAAGCTGAGAGCGATGAAACAGAGGATTTCAGCAATCTGGTCGTTGCCAATGTTTCCGATTTTGTATATGTAAGAACCGAGCCCTCCGAAGATGCGGAGCCGGCCGGAAAGCTCTATAAGGATTCCGTCGGCGAGGCACTGGGAGAGGCAGATAATGGCTGGATAAAGATCAAATCAGGAAATACCGAGGGATATGTGAGCCTTGAGTTTGTATTCACCGGAGATCAGGCTGTGGCGAAGGCAAAAGAGGTTGGCCGGAGAAGCGCAAAGGTTATCACCACCACCCTTTATGTCCGCCAGAGTCCGAGTACCGAGGCAGAAGTGGTCGGGCTTGTCCCGATGGATGATATCCTCACGGTTGAGGAAGAGACAGACTTAGACTGGGTCAAGGTTTCCATAGAAGAAGGTGACGGCTATGTAAGTACGGATTACGTAAAGGTATATACCGAATTCGTACACGCAGAGTCAAAGTCCGAAGAGGAAGCCAGACTGAAGAAGGAAGAAGAAGAGAGACGTGCGGCTGCAAGAGCTGCCGAGGAAGCCGCTGCAAGGAATAGAAGGAATAATTCCGGAAAGAACAACGGAAAAGGCAATGGCGGCGGAGGCGGCGGAAAGGGCAACTCCGGCGGAGGCGGCGGTTATGTCGCAAGCGGCAGCGGAAACGGCTCGTCTGTTGCAAACTACGCTCTGCAGTTCGTCGGCAACCCGTATGTATACGGTGGATCGTCATTGACAAACGGAACCGATTGCTCCGGATTCGTAATGAGCGTATACAGGAACTTCGGTGTATCGCTTCCTCATTCCTCCGGTGGAGACAGAGGTGTAGGATATGCGGTATCCGGCGGACTTGCAAATGCCCAGGCAGGTGATATCGTCTGCTATTCCGGACACGTTGGTATCTACATCGGCGGAGGTCAGATAGTACACGCATCCACCGCGAAGACAGGTATCAAGGTTTCCAATGCGAACTACAGAACACCTGTTGCGGTACGAAGGATCTTCTAAATCCGGGGAGCGGGCCGGAGCTGAAGGAAGAATTGGAGCGAAGAACGTAGGCCCTATATATGCAGGAAATAAGCGGAATCGGTTTTTCACCGATTCCGCTTTTCAATTTACATAATGTCTGTTACTATGTAAACATAAATCGTTTTATTATTAGTAAAGGATCTTTCCTGACCGCTAAGAAGATTCTTCGGGCTGCGTCCTCAGAATGACATAGACGAAGGATGCTTTTGTTGGAAGATAATAGTGGAGAGAAAAGATTTTCTGGAGGATTCATTATGATCAAAATGAAAAAGAGAATGAAACAATGGCTGGCGTTCGCACTGACACTCAGTTTACTGCTGCCGGTGAACGCTTTCGCTCTGCCGTCAGAGGAAGCCGGGAAAGCCGGAGAAGCAGGCAGTATTGCGGAAATTGAGTATTCTGATCAAAGCAGTGCTATGGGATCTCTGGATACTGAAGACCGGAACAGTGCTGTGAAATCCGGGGATACCGGCAGCACTTATTTTTCCAGGATTCAGCATCCGGATAAGCCTGTGACGCCGGATAGTATCCAGGGAGACTCTGCCGGAGGCTTAAGGATACAGTCCGGTACGCCAGAGAAGACGCTGCCTCTTGTAATGATAGTGGTGAGCTTCAATAATATCGGATATGACACGCGATTTGAATGGTATGATGATCTCTTTGGCGAGAAAGACAGTCTGCAGGACTACTATTCCGTTATGTCCAACGGCAAATTCACCTGGGTGCCTGCAGAGGAAGACTGCAGCGTGGAAAACCTCCCGGAGAAAGATACAGTCAGTGAAAAATTTGACATAAAAAATGACGGTATTATCCATGTGACAATAAATAAGGCTCATGGAAATTGGGGAGATCTCAATAGTGATGATACGGATATGGACACGTTAAACGACTCTCTTATCGAAGCCCTTAAACAAGCTTCCCAATATATTGATTTCAGTAAATATGATAAAAATAAAGACGGAAAAATAGCCAATAACGAACTCGGAGTTGGTTTTATTCTGGCTGGTTATGAAGCAGCAACTGCCAATTCCGGTACGGAGTTTTATAAAGCGCATAAGAACAAGATGTTTTGGGCTCGTCAAAGCAAGCTGGAATACAAAAATGATACCGAAGGTCCTTTTAACGGGGTCCGTGTAGATTTTTTTATTGCGATCACTGACCGTGAAGTGAAAGATGATAAAATAACCGATGTCTCTGATGCCAACACGGAACAGACGGGTCTTGGAATTGTATATCATGAGCTGGGACACTATCTCGGACTTCCGGATTTCTATGATACGGATTATCTGGAAGAGAAAGAGCCTGAAAAAGCAGTCTGGAAGGGATACGACTCATTATTTTTAAGCCTAATGGATGCAGGAAATCGTGCGGAGGATCCGGATTATAACAGCCGTCCTTCGGCCTTTGATGCCTGGAGCAGAGCTTTTCTGGAATGGGTGAAACCGGACATTGCCGATAAGGACGGAGAATATACGTTATATAGCCAGGAGAGCGGCAAATACAATATCCTGAAGATCCCCACGGAAATAGATAGTGAATATTATCTTCTGGAAAACAGGAGAACAGAGGGGATCGATATCGGACTTCACACGTATAAAACTGACCTTGGAGACGGAAGGATAGCGTCTTCAAACGGTCTGGTGCTATGGCACGTTGATGAAGATGTGTATAATGATTACAATTCTGACAATAAGGTGAACAACACTGACCACCGTCCCGCCATTGTTCCGCTGTTTGCCGAAAGCCTGAAGGACAATAAGGATTCCTTTACACTTGATTTTAAGGGATCCAAACCTTATACAAAGGAAGATGAAAACAGTGGACTTCTTCCCTTCTACAGTAAGTCCAATTTTAAGGCGATATTCGGTGATATTAAAGATTATGAAGAAGGCCTGTATCTGCCGGTATACGGAGAAGGTGACAAGGCGGATGATCCGGACAGCCGTATTTTAAGCAGCATCCTGCTGGAATTCATAGATGATGATTCACAGGAAATGAGGGTGAGGATAAGCGGAGTTCCCGAGCCCGCGCCGGAGCCGGAGCCGGAAGATAAGAAGGATAAATACAGCAGTGGAGAAGCACTGAGTTCGATTCTCACGGAAAAAGATCTTTCGGTACTTAATGACCCTTCTGTTTCTGTTGCTTCCAAAAACGGTGTTCTCTTAAAGATCGATAAAGCGATAGAGAGCAGGGTAAAGGGAAAGAAAACGATCTCCTTTAATTCTGCCGTAAGAGGTAATAATACTTCAAGAGAGTACTGGGTCAGGATAATAAGAAACCGTGCGCTCCGTTACGACGGAAGGAATCATTCCGCTGTGGGGAACGGAAGCGGAAAATCGAAAAATTCGGATATCGAAATAAAGCTGTATTACTGTGAAAAAGAGGGGAAGTACGCATTTAATGCTCCCTCGGAGAATACCATAGCTTCTGCAAACGGAGACTGGAAGGAAGCAAAGGTAAAAAAGATCACGATCAAAAATTCCAATAAGGCTACCTTTGATTATACCGGAAACAGGAATGAAGGGATAAAGGGCTACAAAGGAGCTGCATATATCTCTAAGATAGTCCTTTCGGACAAGGAGCTGAACAGAACCCTCGGAAAGGGACTGAACCAGATCCTGAAGGGTTATTCGAAGAGGTTCAGGTCTGATAAGACAAGCAGGTACACAGACGGAGATCTGGAGAAGACAGGTGCGGATGAGGAAAAGCAGTTTATCATCCCGGTTTATCCTCTGTTCATCGGAATCGGCAGTGATTACGGACAGTATACGGACGGACAGGGAAACCTGAACAGGTATACAGTCGAAAAGGGCAGTTTAAATCCGCAGGAGACCAAGCTGACGGGATCCTGTGTGAGATTTAATTACTCTGTGGGCAATTCAAAGACTGTCAAGCTTCGCTTCAGCAGTAAAAAAACCAAGGACTTTTTATCCGCAATAGCGAAGTCCCAGGACAATCAGAATGGTTCAAAAAGACTGCTCACTGCCACAGGAAATTATTACGGGATTCTGGAGTATTGACCGGGTGACAGCTGTGATTAAAAAGCTGCTGCCGGGACAGTGAAAGTCTTAGGGGAAATAAGTGTCCATACAATAAACTGAGGATATGATTGTACACACAAAAAAATTGCACAAAGAATTAGCTGTTATTTTCCTCAAATAGAAATTCAGCATAAGGGTTTTGGAAAGTTATCCACCAAATCCATCACGATTAAACACTTATGCACGGACTTATCCACACTGTCCACCGAAAAATAACCACTTTTACCCTATTTTTATCGGGAGAGGAGCGCACCTGTCTTTTGTTAAAAACATACAAATAACATTCGAAATCACATAAAAACAGGATTCGGTATTGACTTTTTTATTGTAAATACAATGGATGATAACCCTTGACAAGAGCAGAGTGCGTTTGTAGAATATCGGAGTATGCATAAACCCAGTGCCCACGTGTCAGGCCTCGGAAAAAGCATAATGACCATGCTCCCGCAAAGCGGGGGTGTAGAATTGATTTTCATTGAAAAACTGAGGATAAGGAGGTAAGGAAGATTGGCAAATATCAAATCTGCTAAGAAGCGGGTTATTACCAGCGCCAAGAGAGCGGAGAGAAATAAATCCCGTAAATCAGCCGTAAAGACTTCCATTAAGAAGGTTTATGCGGCCATAGATGCTAACGACAAGGCAGCAGCTTCCGAAGCGCTTAAGGCAGCTATCGGAGAGATGGAAAAGGCCGGATCAAAGGGGCTGTTCCATAAAGGAACCGTTTCCAGAAAGGTTTCCCGTCTTTCAAAGGCTGTTAACAGGTTAGGATAACAGCTTATATTACAAAAGGACTTTGGCCCCTGCGGTATCCCTCTATGCTGCAGGGGTTTTTTTGCGATCATCATTTCCGGCGGAAAAATGGCAAATTCTTCCTCCATCGGGTATAATTACGGAATGAGGGAAATGGATTTTAAAATGGAAATAAAATATGAGCATATCGTTCCCGGTGCGGAGGTGGAGGTAGAGGAATCGGAGCTGCAGGGCGGCCTGGTGGTCTACTATACAATAATACCTGCAATTGCTATGTCCGCAAACTTCAAAAGGCAGGACGCACTTAAGTCATACGTGGGAAAGGTGAAGTCCGTCAGAGAGGGGAACGGAGGGGGATGGTATGTTACGGTCGGGTTTCCGTAAAGGGTGTGTTTGTACCTGACCCTGATGCGCTTGTCCCGTCAATAGACGTGTTTTACGGAACCGTGCGTAGATCGGGGGATTCAGGCCGATTATGAAAGAATAACGGTCATCCTGCTCCGGAATGAATTAATATTTGCAACCATCTGAAACAAATGCGTAAATACGGGGATATTTTGTCATCCTGAGCGTCAGCGACGCTTATCCCACATCGCAGATGTGGGATGCCGCCCCGGCGAGGTTTATCCCACATCGGAGATGTGGGATGCCCCCCGGCGAGGTTTATCCCACATCGGAGATGTGGGATGCCCCCCCGGCGAAGTTTATCCCACATCGGAGATGTGGGATGCCACCCCGGCGAGGGGGTTGCGAAGCAACAGGAAGGATCTTCCCCTCGGGTAATGAAGATTCTTCGCTTCGCTCAGAATGACAAAAATAGCCGGAATGACAAAAATAGCCGGGAGAGCATCTAAGTTGTAAAAGAGAGACAGAAAAATGGATCAGCAGCATATCAGGAATTTCAGCATAATAGCACATATAGATCATGGAAAGTCCACACTGGCGGACAGGGTCATAGAAGCCACCGGGCTTTTGACAGAGAGGGAAATGCAGGAGCAGATCCTTGACAATATGGAGCTGGAACGGGAAAGAGGCATTACCATCAAGAGCCAGGCCGTCCGAACCGTGTACAAGGCAAAAAATAACGAGGAATATATTTTCAATATGATAGACACCCCGGGACACGTGGACTTTACCTATGAGGTAAGCAGGAGCTTAAAGGCCTGTGACGGGGCAGTGCTGGTGGTGGATGCTTCACAGGGAATAGAAGCCCAGACCTTAGCCAATGTGTATCTCGCATTGGATAACGATCTGGATGTTTTTCCGGTTTTGAATAAGATAGATCTTCCGAGTGCGGATCCCGACAGGGTGGCGGAGGAAATAGAGGATGTTATCGGTATTGAGGCTATGGATGCCCCGAGGATTTCCGCAAAGCAGGGTATCGGAATAGAGGATGTGCTTGAAGAGATCGTACATAAGATACCTGCGCCCAAGGGAGATCCGGATAAGCCCCTGAAGGCTCTTATTTTCGACTCTCTTTATGATTCCTATAAGGGGATCATAGTGTTTATAAGGGTTATGGACGGAACCGTGAAAAAGGGTGACCGTGTCAGATTTATGGCCACCGGAAAAAGCGATCTTGTTGTGGAGGTCGGATATTTCGGAGCGGGACAGTTTATTCCCTGTGATGAGCTTTCGGCAGGTGCAGTGGGTTATATCTGTGCCAGCATCAAGGATCTGAAGGAAACGAGGGTGGGAGATACGGTAACAAATGACCTTGATCCCTGCGATGAGGCTCTGCCGGGTTACAGAAAGGTGAATTCCATGGTATACTGCGGAATCTATCCCGCAGATGCCGCCAAATATACTGATCTCAGGGAAGCACTCGAAAAGCTGCAGCTTAATGACGCGTCTCTTGTATATGAGCCTGAAACCAGTGCAGCTCTGGGCTTCGGCTTCCGCTGCGGTTTTCTGGGGCTTCTCCACCTTGATATCATTGAGGAACGGCTTGAAAGGGAGTACGATCTGGATCTTGTCACCACAGCCCCCGGAGTTGTTTATAAGGTTTACAAAAATGACGGGACAGTCATAGATATCACAAATCCCGCCAATCTTCCGGATCCGACGGAGATAGAGCATATGGAGGAACCTTTTGTGGCGGCGGAGATCATGGTGAATACTGAATTTCTCGGTGCGATCATAAAGCTCTGTCAGGAAAGACGGGGGATACAGACCGGAATGGACTATATAGAGACCACAAGGGTACTCCTGAAATACGATCTTCCGTTAAATGAGATAATATATGATTTCTTCGATGCCCTGAAGAGCAGATCCAAGGGCTATGCCTCCTTTGATTATGAACTGAAGGAATATGTGCCTTCAAGCCTTGTCAAGCTGGATATTCTCATAAACCGGGAGTATGTGGACGCCCTCTCCTTCATAGTGTTCAAGGACAGTGCCTATGAGAGAGGGAGAAAGATGTGTGAGAAGCTGAAGGCCGAGATACCCAGACACTTATTTGAGATACCCATACAGGCAGCGGTGGGAGGCAAGGTCATCGCCCGTGAAACCGTAAAGGCCGTCCGGAAGGATGTGCTGGCAAAGTGCTACGGAGGAGATATCTCCAGAAAGAAGAAGCTCCTCGAAAAGCAGAAGGAGGGAAAGAAGAAGATGCGGCAGATCGGAAGCGTAGAGGTTCCGAAGGAAGCATTCTTAAGCGTATTGAAGCTGGACAGCGAAGACTGAGAGTATCTTTTCAGATCCCAAAGGGCTCTGTACAGATACGGATGAGGATGATAATGGAAAGAAACATAAGTATTTACGTTCACATCCCCTTCTGTGTGAAAAAATGCAGATACTGCGATTTCCCTTCATTTGCCGGAGCGAATAATATCGATAGTTATTTTGCCGCTCTGATAAGTGAGATAAGAAAGGAACGGGATACAAGGGGAAGAACGGCGGATACTGTGTATATTGGCGGCGGCACTCCATCCTGTGTGCCGCCTTTATTGATAGAAGCTGTGCTTGATGAACTCAGAAAAACATACGTTATAAATGAAAAAACGGAGATATCAATGGAGATGAATCCGGGGACCTACGCTAAGGCGCAGCCGGGGGTGTACAGGCGTGCCGGGATAAACCGCATAAGTCTCGGCTGCCAGTCCTTTAATGAAAAAAGTCTGAAAAGGCTGGGGAGGATCCATTCGGCGGAGGATATCATAAAAACATATGATAGTCTAAGAAATGAAGGCTTTGAAAACATTAATCTGGATCTGATCTCCTCACTTCCGGGTGAAGGGATCCGTGATACGGAGCGGAGTCTAAGGAAGGCAATTGCCCTGCAGCCCGAGCATATTTCGGTGTATTCCCTGATCATAGAGGAGGGAACCGAGTTCCACCGGCTTCTTGCAGCAGGGGAAATGAAGGATCTGCCGGATGAAGAGGAGCAGGCGGAGACGGATCTTCTGGTCAGAAGTATTCTCAGGGAAGAAAAATACAAACGTTATGAAATATCAAATTATGCCCGGGAAGGGCGGGAATGCAGGCATAACATTTGTTACTGGAAACGAAAGGAGTACAGAGGCTTCGGTCTTGCTGCGGCATCTCTTGTCGGGAAAAGAAGATTTACCAACACCCGGGAAATGGTTTACATAAATGATCCGGGAGGCATACTGTCAGAGGACAGGATTTTGAATAGGGAGGAGGAGATGGCGGAGTTTATGTTTCTCGGGCTCAGACAGACGGAGGGCATATCGGCTTCGGATTTCAGCCTGTCCTTCGGTACCGCCATCGAAGAAGTCTATGGGGAGCAGCTGGAAGATCAGATGAAAAAAGGCTTTATGGAGCATACAGGAGAAAGATACTGCTATAATGACCGGGGTCTCGAGGTTTCTAACATACTTTTGTCAGAATTTCTCCTTTAGACAGGCTGCTTAGTACATTTCCTGTTTATTCTGTTCTGCCGGAGGAATGTGCCGGAGGAAAGCCAAGATTTTTTTTGACGATTGTGCTAAAAATTGATACAATATACTAGATTTTTTGTATTTATCGGAGAAGATCTGTCGGATAATGGAAACTATTGTATTTGAATACGATATACAGTCTGATGTGATGAGTTTTTCCAGAAATGTGGCGAAATTCATTCCCTGTCAGGTCAAGATATCCAATTACAGCGAGTCACTTGAGATCGCCGGGAAGGTATGTCCCGACGATGTTAAGAGAGCAATAATGTTCTTCAGGCCCATGCGTTATGATTCCCCCGGGCGCAGGGAGTTCTTCCGTTTAATGGATTTTAACGGCTCTTTCCGCTGGTACAAGGTGAGCGGAAAGACCATTATGGATGAAAATAACAGGCCGGCACTTCTGTACGGTACCTATAAGCCTGTGGACATCAATGATGAAGTTGAGGGCCTGGAGATACGCAGCGTGACGGATGAGCTCACGGGACTGGACAGCCCTGTGGAATTCTGCTCTAAGCTCAACAGTGCCTATGAGGAGAGGACTGTCGGAGAGATACCGAATCTCATTCTGGTAGAGCTTCCCGGATTCAAGAGGCTTAAGGATAATGAGGGGTGTGAGCGGGCAGACAGCCTTATCGTGGATGTTTCCAGGATATTCAAGCGTTCACTCCGTACCAGCGATATCATCGGCAGACTCAATGAAAACAGCTTTCTTATCTATATGAGGGATATTACGGATCCCGGTATCGTAGCGGACAAATCCACCTATTTTAACCGTGCCATAAAGAATATCTGGACCAATTCCTTCGTGGAAAATCCGGAGAACATTGTAGCTGTCGGTGTGGCTCTTATGACTGACGACGGTATTCCGGACTATGATGTCATGCTGAAAAAGGCCCGGGAGGCTGCAGAGGAAGCCAAAAAGGCGGAAAGAGGCGGTCTTGTCATCTTCGATAAGGAGATGAAGGGCAGGAACGATATTGTCGACAGGCCTGAGGAAATAAGTGATATCAGGCTGATAAAGAGCGTTCTCGATCCCATTATGTCCCTTGCTTATGCAGTAGACGAGGATTATAACCTTCTCTACATGAATAATGCCCTGCGTGACAGATTCAGCGAGCCGGTCACAGGGCACTGCTATGAGGTTATCAAGGGCAGGAAAGAGCCCTGCATAGACTGTCCCATAAAGAAGCTTGAGGAAGGTCATTCCACAGCGGACACGGATGTTTACTCACCGTATCTGAGAAGCGATATCCGTACCAGAATCACCCGGATCTCCACAGGGGACAAAAAAAATGCATACGTGATCCTTGATGTCAATGAGGATACAAAGACCGAGATGCAGAACATCCATAAGAGTATGGAGAGGTTTAATGATGCGATCTACCGGTCTTCGGATATCATATGGGAGATAAACTTAAGCAGGAATAAGTGCACCAGGGTCAGGGAAGAGAACATAATGTATGTTCTTGACAGTTATGTGGCGGATTATGAAAAGCTCAGGAAACAGTACCTTGACCACGTTATCCACTATGATGACAGGGAGGATTTCCTCTATGCCACCGATCCCGGCTATTTCAGGGAATCCAGGAAAAAGGGAGAGCTTGAGTTCCATAGACAGGTGCGCCTCCTTCATCAGGACGGATCATTCCACTGGTATGACATAAATACAGTTTTCCTTCCGGTGAAGGATGAGGACGAGGACGAGCTCGTATTTATTACAGCCAAGGACATTAATGAGATAAAAAATGATATTGCCCGGAATGCCGCGATAGAGAATAAGTATAAGGCAATGCTTGACAATAATGTTTTCCTGAACGAGCTGGCCCAGGATAATGAGAGATACGAGCATGTCAATGAGCTTTCGGGTATCTATGTATTTGAATACAAGGCCGCTGAGCATAGCTATTATGTATGCTCGAACTTTGAGGATATGTTTGTCCTGACTCCTGATATGAAGGACAATGCCTGGTCCTTCCTGGAGAGCTTCAGGGTTGTCCGTGAAGACAGGAAGCGGTATGAGGAGTTTATCGAAGACGTAAAGACAGAGCCGAATACCCACAGGATCACGGTAAAGATCATAAATAAATTCGATGTGCCGATATGGTTTACCGTTACGGTGCAGACCTTAAACGGCCTGAATAACCAGCTTACACGTGTCCTTGGCATACTTCAGGATGTTAACAGCGAAATGGAGGTAAAGGCGGAGCTGGAGTTCAGGGCAGATTACGATTCCCTGACAAAGCTCTATAACGCAGAGGCCTTTTACAGGAATGTTTCAGAGAAGATACATCTTATGAAGGATACTCACTTCGCCATTATCGCAACGGATATAGAGCATTTCCGTATCATTAATGACAGATTCGGCGTGGATACCGGCAACAGATGCCTCATAGCCATGGGAGATGCGATACGCGACAGCCTTTCAAAGAATGATATAGCCGGACGCTATGAGGCTGATATGTTCTCTATCCTTATAAGCTACAAGAGAGAAGAGGAAATTTTGACCTTCATCAGAAAGCTGAACAGCCGTTTTGACTTTGAAGAAGCGAAGCTCTGCGGTTCCGTGCTCTGCTTTGGTATCTATAAGATCACAAACAGGGATGTCGCGATAAGGCTTATGTGCGACAGGGCAAGGCTTGCGAAGAAGGACATCAAGGGCAATATGCTCACGAATTTCGCGATATATGATGACAGGATAAGGCTGATGCAGAGGAAGGTCTCCCAGATGGAGAGCGAGATGCAGACGGCTCTTGATAACGAGGAATTTGTGATGTACCTTCAGCCGAAGATAGATCTGCACACCGAGAAGATCTGTGGGGCTGAGGCACTGGTCCGCTGGAATCATCCCACGGGGGGCTTAAGGCTTCCCGGCGAGTTCCTGCCTTACTTTGAGAGCAACGGCTTCATAAAGAAGCTTGATGAATATATGTGGATGGCAGCCGCCAGGTATCTGTCCCACCTTAAGGAAATGGATCTCACGGTTCCTATATCCGTTAATATTTCAAGATATCATATAGGAAGCACGGACCTTATCAGTATGCTCCTTGAGCTTACCAGACAGTACGGCATTGATAACAGGAATCTGGAGCTTGAGATAACCGAAACCCTTTTCACCGAAGATGTGGAAAAGCTTTATGAGATCATGAATGCCCTGAAAACCGAGGGCTTTGTTGTACAGATGGATGATTTCGGAACGGGTTATTCGTCATTAAATATGCTTAGGGAAGCTCCTGTGGATGTGATAAAGATAGACAGGTATTTTGTCGATGAAATAATGTCCACAAAGAGAGGAAGGATAATAATAGAGAATTCCGTTGCAATGTCAAAGCAGCTTGGCTTAACCGTTGTTGCGGAGGGCGTGGAGACGAAGGAACAGGTGGATTTCCTGAAATCCATAAACTGTGATGTCGCTCAGGGCTATTATTATTCAAGACCTTTAGATATGGATGAGTTTGAAAAGCTGCTTCTCAAAATAAACAGAGGAATAGAAGAATAATGATCTTTGTAAAGCATGACAAGTTAAAAGAGGGAATGAGGATTGCAAAGCCCATTTACGACAAAAAGGGAGTGCTTCTGTATGAAAGGGATTCAAAGCTCACAAGACAGGGTATTGAGTCCGTGCATAATTTCGGGATCATAGGTCTTTACATCCTTGAACCGGCTGAACCGGTTCCCCCGCTAACAGACGAGGATATAGAGTTTGAAAAGTTCCAGATGGTATCAACCTTTACCATCCAGGACGAGTGGAAGAGCATCAGGGAAAAGGGTCAGGCTCCCGCAACTCCCACTTTGGTTTCGCAGATAATAAAAAGATACGGAAGACTTGACCATAAGCTGAATTTTGTACAGTCCCTTAGATCGCAGGAGGATAAGTATTATAAGCATGCTCTTAATGTGGCTATCCTCTGTGCCCTTATCACACATAAGATGAACGTGAAATTGAGCGAGCAGAATGATACGGTAACGGCGGCTCTTGTCCACGACATCGGGAAGCTCGACACTCCGCAGGAGATAGAGATAAAGACCGAAGGTCTTTCCGATGCGGATAATGAATATATTTCAAAGTATGAGGCCCTGGGCTTCCAGTTTCTGGACAACGTATTTGACAGCACCCCGTCGGTAAAGCGGCTTATCATGCAGGCCTTCAGGTACAGGGAATCCTTCAGGAAGGGAAATCCCGATCCTAACGCAAAGATATCTATAGGGGCGAAGATATTGACGGTTGCGGATAAATTTGATTCCATAACTGCAATGAATGAACATGCAGAGCCGACCTCGGAAATCTCGGCGATAAGGTATCTTATGGATAATCCCGAGATCTATGATTCCACGGTTACGGATGCCCTTGTGGACAGCATCAATATCCTTGTTCCGGGCTGCACTGTGGAGCTTACAAACGGCGACAAGGGTCTGGTTATTGCGGAGAACCCGAGGAATGTATTAAAGCCGGTTGTCCTTATGTTCTCGGACAATTCCATAATAGATCTGGGACAGGAGCTTATATACGGAAACCTTGATATAAAGGATGTTATGAAGACCATGGACAACAGGGTTGCCATAGACAGGAGCGCCATGGAGTCCGGGTTCGGAATGGTCAAGGCGGATGAGCCCGCAGCCATAGATCCCGATATGCTGGATTTCGCAGCGGAGAGCAGCAATGCTTGATCTTTCATTTCTTATCAGGGAAGCACTAAAAAAAGGTGCATCCGATATACATATCAGTGCGGGAGCGCCGCCTGCCTTCAGGATAAACGGAGAGCTGCTCTCGTCTGATCTTAAGGAGACGACCCCGGGCGATACGCTCGAGGTCCTTCTTCAATTTATGGATCCGAGTGAGAGGCAGATATTTGAGGAAAAGAAGGAGATCGACCTCTCGGTATCCATTCCGGAGGCCGGAAGGTTCCGGGTAAATGCATACAGGCAGAGAGGACTTATCACCATCACCTTAAGGATAGTGGACAGCACCATCCCGGAGGCGGAGTCCTTAGGCATTCCTCAGGAGATTATCAGTCTATGCAGAGCGAGAAGAGGTCTTATCCTCATTACAGGTCCGTCCGGCTCAGGACGCTCCACGGTCACGGCATCCCTTGTAAACAGGATAAATACAGAAAGACCCTGCAATATCATTACCATTGAAAATCCCATCGAATATATCTACAAAAATGAAAAGGCTATAGTAAACCAGCGTGAGATAGGCATAGATGCCTTCGATACGCTGTCAGCCTTAAATTCCGCTTTGAGGCAGGATCCTGATGTCATAGCCTCGGGAATGATTAATACCGGGGAGGAGATCGAGGCCGCCATAAAGGCTGCGGAAACGGGGAGGCTGGTTTTTGCCTCTCTCTTTACAATGGGGGCGGTGCAGACCATAGAATTCCTTATTGATATGTTTCCGGCACAGAAGAGAAAGCAAGCGGCAAACAGGCTGGCAAACGTGCTTCGTGCAGTGTTTTCGAGACAGCTTCTCCGCTCTCTGGATAATGAGCTTGTAAGCGCGTGCGAGATACTTATTACCGATAATTCCGTGAAGGAAATGATACGGGATAACCGGACTGCAGAAATAAAGGAGTATATTGAGCAAAATTCCTGTAAGGGTCTAATAACCATGGATGATTCCGTTTTCGCCCTGTGCGAAAAAGCTGCCATCAGCCCGGAAGAGGCTGTAGAGGCAGCTTTTGATCAGGAAAAAATGGAGGAGAGATGTCAGCTTCTCCTTAGCCGCTCCGGATGAACCGCGTAGCGCTCCGCTGTTTCCCTTGAAATGATGCCATCGCTTAAGAGCTTGTTTATACTCTCATCCATTGAGATCATGCTCTTGTCAGGGCTTGAATAAATAACGCCGTCTATCTGGTGGACCTTGCCGTCCCTTATCATATTTCTGATGGCGGGGGTCATGGTCATTATCTCAAATGCAGGGATAACACCGCCGTTTACGGTGGGAAGAAGCTGCTGGGAAACCACAGCGTGGAGTACGCTTGAGAGCTGTACGGTTATCTGTCGCTGCTGGTTTGCCGGGAATACATCGATGATACGGTTTATGGTATTCGAAGCACCCATGGTATGCAGGGTCGAAAGCAGGAGATGTCCCGTTTCAGCTGCAGTCATGGCAACGGAAATTGTCTCAAAGTCACGCATCTCACCTAAAAGGATCACATGGGGACACTGGCGGAGGGCAGCTCTTAAGCCCGCCACATAGCTTCTGGTGTCTACCCCGATCTCCCTCTGGCTTACAATGCTCTGATCGTGCCTGTGAAGATACTCTATGGGATCCTCAAGGGTAATAACGTGGGATTCCTGTGTCTGATTAATATGGTCTATGATACAGGCAAGGGTCGAGGACTTTCCGGAGCCGGCAGGTCCTGTGACAAGCACCATGCCGTTTGGCTGGTTTCCGAGATTCACTATGTTTTCCGGTATGCTGTATTCCTTAGGATCAGGGAGCTTAAAGGAGATCACGCGGAGAACGGCGGAGGCAGTGCCACGCTGTTTATATGCACTCACCCTGAAGCGGGAAAGACCTGCAACGGAAAGTGAGAAATCGTCATCACCGACCTTAAGGAGCCTTGAATAGTCTCTTTTTGCGAGCTCATAGATGGCTCTCACGTTTTCATCCACATCATCGGGAGAAAGCGCCTCATTTCCCTCCTTGGTGATCACTCCGTTTTTGTAAAAGGATACCGGACGACCCGCAACAAGGAAAATATCCGAGACCTTCTGATCAACCGCTTCTTTTAAGATATCCTGTATCATTTGTGAAAATCTCCTTATATTAGTTTGACGGCGGCTGGGGTCCGGATGATTTTCCCGGAGCCTTTGGACCGTGCGTTTTATTACCGTTTTCTTCGGGTGCTTCCCAGCTTGCGGTATCAGATATGATCCAGCCGGTTATCTTATAATCCTGTCCGTTTCCGTCCGGCCTTATCTTTACCTGAAGCTCGTCCATTCCCGTTCCGAAGGGAAATGAAAAGGTGGTTTCTCCCTCGGGTATCTCCGTTAAGGCGGACAGCTTTTCCTCAGCCTCATTACAGGCTCCATAGTAGTCCTTTGTCCGCTTTATGAGGGCGTTGCTCTGCTCCAGACTGTGTCTTGCCGTGGAATAGGCAATGCCGCTGAAAGAAAAGAGGCAGATACTTACAAGCACTACAATGAGCATGGGGAGGCCGATATTTCTTGGGGTAGTGTCTCCCATAATCAGAGACCTCCTTTCAGGGCATGCTTTATGCTAAGGTTGTAAAATGGTTCTTCAGGCTCACTTTGGGTGCCGTCCTTGGCAGAATAGCAGAGCATATCAGCCTGTATAAGCTTTCCGCTTCCGGATAAGGAAATGGTGAGCCTGTACCTGTCGTCGCAAAAGAGCTTTTCATAGCCTGTTTCCATATTACCCGTAAAACCGGCGGATTTAAAGAGGGAATCCATTTCCTCCTTTGTTTCCGAGGAACGGATGATCTCCGCAGCTGAATCCGTCTCTCTTAAGGCCGCACCCTGATCCTCTGCCCGTGTGGACATTTCGTAGGCATTTCCGAATACGGACATGGATGCTGCCATCGCCAAGCAGAAAAATATAATGGCAAAAATAAGCTCAAGGAGCATAAGGTTGCCGGATGAAAGCCTGCTTCCGATCTTCATCTAAGCATCACCTCCGCTCTTCACGGCGAGACAGGTTGTCAGGCTGTTCCCCGATCTGTCAGTGAATTTAAGGGAAATGAGCCTGTCGGAAAGCTCCTCGGCGGAAAAGGAATCCATTTCCATTATTTCCGTGCCGCTGTCCATTTCCGCTCCCTCAAGGAACTCCTGCTCAAGATACAGCTCCCTTAAGTAACCGTCATATGCATAAATGCAGGTCACATAGATCTCATCCTTAACCGGACTTGTAATCAGAACGGCATCCTGCCCCTTAAACTGTCCAACCCGGATCTGTCCCTCTCTGTCATTTGCTCTGAATTTCTCTGTAAGATACATAACGGCAGTTTTATTGTCATAATTTCCGTCCGATCTTACCAGTATCTTCCGGTAGATCTGAACCGACATCATCACGATCCCCAGAGCTGACAGCGTAAAGACCAGAAATAGCAGTATGGGGAAGATATCGTTTATCCTGTTTCTGCCCCGCTTTTTCATTGGCTGCTTGAAGAAGCTCCTTTCACGGTGATAGTGATCTCCGGCGGTATCCTGCTGCCTGTGATCTTATATTCCACAAGAAACAGATCCTTGTCATAACTAAGGCCGTAGACTCTTTCCATATAGTCAAGGTTCTTCGGATATCTGCCCGTAGTGGCGTAGCAATAGGTGACATCACGCTGCAGTGCCCGTAATAGGCTTTCCTTCTGTCTCTCGGTATTTCCTCTGGAAGCCAGATTCACGGAAAAGAGAAACAGTACCATGATAAGGGCAAAGCTTATGATAGTGAATACTGTTTTATTATCAGTGTTTTCGTTTTGCTTCATATAGACGATACCATTCCGAGGAAGGGTATGATGACCGACATAAGTATGGCACCGATTATGAGGGACAGCGATACAATAAGCACCGGTTCGATTGCCCCGAGGGCTCTGTCAATGCTGTTATCAATGCTTTTCTGTGAAAGATCGGAAATCTGCTGCATTACCGTGTCCGAGGAGCCGGTGCGGTTCCCTATGGTCATCATCCGCGCAGGTACGCCGGAAAGGATCCCGGCTTCCTTCAATGCCTCATCGAAGGGTGCTCCCGCATCCAGTTTTTTCTTACATTCATCGACCTTTCTTCTGAAAGCGTCATCATCTATTATCTCGGAGACCATTTCTATACCGAAGTCGGCGGAAAAGCCGGAACGGAGGGCAAGTGCCAGTCCGTCAGAAAAACGGCTTAAGGAAATATCGTTTCTTAGCTTTTTAAAGAATCTGAAATTTGATAGAAAGGCAAGACCGGATCTCCTACCCTTTTCCGTGCGGAGACATACTATTATCAATACAAGTATCAGGGCCAGGATCACCACAACAGCTATGGAATACTTCCTGATGGCGTCACCGGCATCAAACATTAATCCAGCAAAGCCTGTCATCTCAGTGCCGAGCTGCCTGAATACCTGCCTGAATACCGGCATTACCTGCAGTAACAGAACAAGGATAACAACGAGGATCATACCTGCCATAACAATGGGATATGTCACAGCCTGCCTTATGGAACGGCTGATCTCCTCCTCCCTCGTATAGTGGATACGGAGCGCCTCCATAACATTGTCAAGTGTTCCGGTTTCCTCACCGATACGTGTCATTTTCACCACATAGGAGGGAAAGACACCGGTACTCTCCATTGCATTATTTAGATAACCGCCTTCCTCCAGCTTTGCCTGCATGTCAAAATATAGCTTTTTTTCCTCAGGTGAGGCCTCGGAATCCTCTCCCATCATATGAAGTCCTTCAATGGAAGAGATGCCTGATTTTATGATCATTGCCATCTGGCCGCAGAAATAAGATAGATCGGTGTTGCTTAGCTTTTTCATGTTTTGAAGGATCCCTTCATTAATACTCGTATTCGTTATTTTATCACGTTCGGGCTTTATTTGAAAGGGGCAATGGATGTTCAAAGTCATCCTGAGCGAAGCTTCCGTGTCATCCTGAGGAGCGAACGCGACGAAGGATCTTTCCACCGGCTTTTCTATCCGTGTCCCGGCTTGCTAACTGTTTTTTTCGCGCTACGATCCCGCTAAGCTCATCCATCGTCTTATGACAAAATTTTGCTCGGCGCCGTTCCGCTCTTGCGTTTATTTCTTTGTGTAACAGACATTTCACAAACGCAAGAGCGGCCTTCGCACTCGCAAAATTTATAAGCCTCGGATTCGCTAAGCGGGACGTGCTGATTGCTCAAAAAACAGTTATCAATCCGGGACACTTTTTTGCGCGGGGCACTGCCGCGCATGGCGCGTCAAAACGTGCCCGAAAAACATCCACTGGATGTTTTTCCATCCTGAGCGAAGCGAAGGTTCTTTCCCACCAGCTTCCTTACATAACTTCAAGTGCCGGATACCGATCGATATTCGAGGACTGGGAAAGGTAAATAAGAAAGAAAAAGTGGCTCAATCCCGTTAATGGCAAGGGATTGAGCCTTTTCACTTTCCGCGCATGATGTTGAGTCTTAAAGGAACTCGATTATTTCCCATTTTGCCTGTCCGACAAGCTCAACCTTCACTCTTGTCCCCGGCTCTAAAAGCTTCCCTATTGCATAATAATACGCGGCAATATCACGGCCGTCATCTGCTTTTATGAGGTAAATATGCTCGCTTGAAACTCCGGGTCCCACAACTGTTCCTGTTGCGGTGCGCCCTTTGCCGGCATCTGTTCCGCCGGTTGCTTCCATCATTTCTTCATCATTAATTGTCCTATTTTCATCTGCCATTGTCATATCCTCCTTTGTGAAGTTCCTTTTGATTTATAATACGTGCCCGCCTTCCGGAAGGGAAAGGAAATTGTATATTCGGTTGTTTTTGATGTTTATCCGGTATAAAAATATAGAAAGTGAGAAAAGGCACCTCCGGGTGCTTTTTTCATTGCCATTTTCTTTTCCGGTGCATATATTAAAATATATGGGCATCGTCATGGAGGTACAATTATGAAGCTGACTGGTGAATTAAAGAAACAGGTAGAAAAAACAGATAACAGGGATGAGAAAGTTTCTCAAAACTTTGTTTTGCCCCCTGATCGGAGCAACGAACCATGAAAAGCTGTTTTGAAGCCCATGTTTACATCAACCTCGGCTGTCTGCGTTACAGGTCTCGTAATAAGGGATACCTGGAATTACTGGTCCCTGTTCGGAAGGACCGTCATACTGCTTTTGATCCAGATCGGAGGGCTGGGGATCGTAACTGTTGCTCTTGTCCCGAAACGCGGGGAAGGTCTTGACCCATACATATATAACTGATAAGATCTGGGGCAATTCCGTTGACAGCGATGTCGCTTCGCTGCGGGTTTTCATGGCATCACTCCGGAAGAAGATAGAGAAGGATACGGCCCATCCCGAATATATCCAGACCCATATCGGAACCGGATACCGAATGATCATAGTAAAAAAATGAGAATCTAAACAGATTTTTTTGGAGGTGGCATATGAAGAGAGCTGCAGTATGTGTGCTGACACTGTTCTTTACTCTTATATTTTCGGCCGGTGCTTTTGCCGGCAATACGGCAGTGTTTACAAAGAGTGAGATTAGCGATGATGTGAAAAAAAGGATCACGGGATTATCATACAAAAAGGAATGTACTGTTCCTTATGAGGATCTAAGATATCTTGTGGTTACTTATGTTGATTTTAACGGACAGGATAAAAATGGTGAGATAATCTGCAATAAGGCGATAGCCGATGACCTTCTGGACATATTCCGGAATCTTTATAATGCGCGCTACCAGATAGATAAGATACGCCTTGTTGATGAATACGGGGCGGATGATGACCTGTCATGTCTTGACGACAATACTTCCTGCTTTAATTTCAGAACCGTCGAGGGCAGCAGGAATCTTTCAAAGCATGCTCTCGGACTTGCGATAGATATTAACCCCTTCTATAACCCCTATGTGACCTATCCCAACGGAAAGATCCGGATAACACCTCCGGGCTCCGAAGTCTATGCTGACAGAAGCGCAGCATTTCCTCATAAAATTGATAAAAACGATCTCGCCTATAAGGAATTTACCGCCCACGGCTTCACCTGGGGAGGAGACTGGAAGACCCTTAAGGACTACCAGCACTTCCAGAAGGCAAAGTGAGCGTGTTTTGTCTGTTGATCCGGTTTCGATGGGTTTTGCCCTATCGTATGGAGCCGTCACCATTGACTTATTAAGTAAAATTCAGTTATTATTTCACTGTGACCGGAGGTTCTCCGGAGAAGAGTTTGTTTAATATCATGATGATGTTGGGGTCAATTAAGGGGTTAAACCTCAGACTCCTTTATTAGCACCTTGAAAAAATACACATATTTTTCAGTAAACTGATTGTTGTAGACGAAAAATGG
>Ga0310695_10000544_pt1 | contig 97425 bp, 83 predicted proteins | sample RumenRJG_04DNA_FD_203882 | JGI IMG/M metagenome (GOLD analysis project Ga0310695, IMG submission 203882) | Bovine rumen microbial communities from Lethbridge, Alberta, Canada - RJG_04 (v2) (version 2) | ecosystem: Host-associated > Mammals > Digestive system > Stomach > Rumen | place: Canada...
CGGCGTAATGCCCACGCAATTGTCACCCTGGCGGATAAAAGCCTTGCCCACCATGTCGATGATTTCATCGGAACCGTTACCAATCACAATCTGGTTGGTAGAAACGCCATACATCTTTGCAATGGCATCAATGAGCTTCGGAGCATCGCCGCGCGGGTACAAGTGCAACGAATTTGCAATTTCGTGGAACGCTTCCACCGCCTTCGGAGAAGCACCCAACGGGTTTTCGTTAGACGCAAGCTTTACAACATTCTTAAGACCATAACGTTCACGAATTTCGTCGATGGACTTGCCTGGGACGTAATCGGAAAGTTTTGAAAGTTCTGGACGCGGTTCGACCACAAATACCTCCATTTTAACGCGTGTAAATTTAGCTTTTACCGAGCGATTTATCTAACTTTGATGGACATGAAACACATTCTTTGCCTGCTATTTGCGATTTTAGTAACAAATGCTTTTGCAGTGGACCATTTCTGGGACATGCGCTACAACTTTGGTCCCGAAAGCCGCCCCTCTCCAAAGATTGGCGTCGGTCTCGGCATCCGCTCGCCGTTCAATTCCGATGTGCTTTTTCCCATCAACTTCACCACTAGACTCAACAAACAATTCGACGTCGGTGCAAAGCTCGACATCAACACTTACGGTCAGCTCGAAGAAATCAACACTGCCTTGGACATCGGTGTCCGTTACCGCTACAGACCAAGTTCATTCATCGCATTTGACGGCTACCTCGACTTGAGCGAAACAAGCCAGAGCGCATTGGCATTCACCATCGGCACACAACAGTTTATCGCGAAGTGCTTCGCAAACTACTACGAACTCCGCGCAGGTTTCCTTGACGGTGCAACCGGCAAAGACGGCTACGTAAAGTTCTCGGCATCCATGATTCCGACACTTGTTTTTGGACAAGTCCTCCGCATGTTCCTTGAAGTCACATCATCGACTAGCGTGGGTAACCTGAAGGAAGATTTCATGGTCGACATTATCCCGAAGATTGAACTTACCTTTGGCGGTACGCACGTCCGTATTGACTTCGACGTGGGCGTTATGCAAGAAAAGAACAATGATCGCAAGACCATTGCTCTTTACGTTATGACAGCTTTATAAGTAGGAATTACTTCACCACAAACATTCCGTCCTTGTAGTCCACGACAGCGGGCTTTGCCGCACTCACGGTTCCCGAGAGAATTGCGTGGCTCAACGGACGTTCTATGTTGCGTTCGATGTAACGCTGAATCGGGCGAGCACCGAATTCCGGCTGGTAAGCACCTTCCGCAATTGCATCAAGTGCCGCATCCGAAAGCGTAAGCACCAAGTCCTGACGGGCAGCGCGGTTCGCCAAATCCGCAAATTTGAGTTTCACGATTTCGCGAATTTGCTTCTTCGAGAGGCTCTGGAACACAAGCACTTCGTCCAAACGGTTCAAGAATTCCGGGCGGAAGAATGCATGCAAGTCGGCTTCGACATCCGCAAGCGCAACCTGCGGCGGTTCACCGTTCTTGGCGTTAGCCGCACTCAAGCGGAACTTCTCGGCACCCAAGTTCGAGGTCATCAAAATCAAGGTGTTCTTGAAGTTCACCGTACGGCCCTTGCCGTCCGTCAAACGACCGTCATCGAGAACCTGCAACAGCGTATTGAACACGTCCGGGTGCGCCTTTTCGATTTCGTCGAGCAAAATCACGCAGTACGGATGCGTACGCACAGCTTCGGTCAGCTGGCCACCTTCTTCGTAGCCCACATATCCCGGAGGAGCACCGATCAAACGGCTAACGCTATGCTTTTCCATGTATTCGCTCATGTCGATACGGACAAGAGCATTTTCGCTATCGAAAAGTTCCACAGCCAATGCCTTTGCAAGTTCCGTCTTACCCACGCCCGTCGGGCCCAAGAAGAGGAAACTTCCAATCGGCGCATTTTCACGGGAAAGACCGCTACGGTTACGTAAAATCGCTTCGGACACAGCTTCAACAGCTTCGTCCTGACCAATCACGCGAGCGTGCAGACGTTCATCCAAGTGCAACAACTTCGCCTTTTCACCTTCGCAAAGCTTTGTCACCGGAATACCCGTCCAACGGCTCACCACAAGGGCAATCGTCTCTTCGGTCACTTCTTCGCTCAAGCCACCTTCTTCGGCACTTTTGCGGAGCGCTTCGGTCTTTTGAGCGAGTTCCTTTTCGATGTTCACAATCTTGTTGTACTTGAGTTCAGCGGCGCGGTTCAAGTCGTAACGGGCTTCCGCCTGTTCCATCTCGTCCTTTGCAGCCTTCAAGGATTTCTTCAAGTCCTGAACTTCGGCAAATGCGGCACGGCGATCCTGCCAGCGTTCCTGCATCTGCTTGACGGCAGCATCAGTCACAGCAAGGTCTTCACGGAGTTCTTTCAAGCGCTTGACGCTTGCTTCGTCCGTTTCCTTCGATAGCGCCTGCTCCTCGATTTTCATCTGGAGTTCCTTACGCTGCAACGTATCGAGCGCTTCCGGGACTGTGTCCATCTGCGTTTTCACAAGGCTTGCCGCCTCGTCAATCAAGTCAATGGCCTTATCCGGGAGGAATCGGTCACTGATGTAACGGTTCGAAAGTTTCACTGCAGCGACGAGCGCGTTATCGTGCAAACGCACGCCATGGTGCGCATCAAAGCCATCCTTAATGCCACGCAAGATGGAAATTGCTTCGTCTTCACTCGGTTCCGAAACCTGCACCGGCTGGAAACGACGTTCCAAAGCGGAATCCTTTTCAATGTACTTGCGGTATTCCTGAGTCGTCGTCGCACCAATGCAATGGAGTTCACCACGAGCAAGTTTCGGCTTAAGCATATTGCCCAAGTCCATGGAGCCTTCGGTCTTGCCCGCCCCCACAATGTTGTGGAGTTCGTCAATGAACATCAGCGTGTTGCCATCTTCTTCGATAGCATCAATCACAGATTTGAGACGTTCTTCAAAGTCGCCACGGTATTTTGCACCCGCCATCAAGGCAGACAAATCAAGCGCAAAGACCTTCTTGCCCTTCAACGCATCCGGCACGTCGCCACGGTAAATACGTTCGGCAAGGCCTTCGACAATAGCGGTCTTACCCACACCCGGTTCACCGACCAAGCAAGGGTTGTTCTTTGTCTTACGGCTCAAAATCAAAATCACACGACGGATTTCTTCTTCACGACCAATCACCGGCGAAAGCTTTCCGTCAGCCGCCATTTCGACAAGTTCACGGCCATAAAGCTTTAACGGAGACTGTTCCTCAGCATTCGCAGCCCCTGCAAACGGGTCCGAAAGCCAAGTTTCCACCACTTCGGTCGAGCCAAGAGCATCTTCAAAGACCTTGGCAAGTCCACGGTCGCCCGAGAACTTCATCAACGCCACAAGCAAATCGCCCGGAGTCACCATACGGCTGACCTGACGGGCCGCCTGCACAGCGGCACGCAAAATACGGTTCAAGTCGCTATCCGGTTCTACATCCGGGTTCACGCCTTCCATGCGCGGGATTTTCTGGACAAAAGGTTCCAAACGACCACGGAGTTCCGTAGTCTTTGCCCCTTTAGACTTATAGAGTTTCTTCAAGGTTGCATCGGGGCCTTCAACAAGACCAACGGCCAAATGAGCCGCACCTAGATAAGAGTGCGAACAGCGGTCGCGCAAGCTCTGCGCCTTGGCCAAGACCTTTTCAGCATCGTTAGTAAAATCTGACATAATAGACCTTCTTTCTTTTTTACGCCTTACCCTATGCAAATGGCGTGCCAAAAAGAAGAATTTGCCTTTTTTGAGCAAAAAATGCGAAAAAACAAAAAGAATGTCGCATTTTACTGCGACATTCTTTTCAAAATAAAACACTCAAGTGTTTACTGCGGCAACGTCGTTCCGCCCAATTCCTGGCAAGACTTGCCATGAGCATTCAGAATCTGGACAGCATCGCCACTCACCACCGGACGAATAAAGCGCCACGGCCAGAAACCAAATCTCTGAGAACCTCTATAGTTCGCGACAGCGTTACCACCACGAGCCTTAGCCTTCGCTTCCAACTTCGGCAAAAGACCAGCAGCGGAACCATAAGTACCACCACCAACCTGGACCTTGCCCATGACCTTAAATGCAGCGCCATTCGGTTCAGTTTCAAAATAGCAGAATTCTTCGAAAGGCACGACTTCTTCGCCTTCAACCAGCGGGACTTCGTTATAAACACGAGCCTGGTAGTTAGAACAAGCCTGCAAAGCTACAGCGGCAAGCGCCAAAAAACAAATTTTCTTTATTTGCATAAAATACTCCTTGAATTTTCACGAAATATAATAACAAAAGAGTATTCTAGTTCAAAATAAATACTTTTTTTACTGAAAAATTAAGCAAATACCAAATAAAAGAGCAAATTACAACTAAACGAGTCGCACCGTTTCATCGCACATTTCACACACAGCAGTCCTGTGCGTCACGAAAATCATCGTTTTTTCCGGGAAGGCTTCAAACAAACGGTGATAAAGTTCCGACTCGGTCGCCTCATCCAACGACGAACTGATTTCATCCAAAAGCAAGATATTTCCCGGTCGCAAAAGTCCTCGGGCAATCGCAATACGCTGAGCCTGACCTTCGCTGAGACCGTGTCCGCGTTCTCCAATTTCACAATCCAAGCCCTTCGGCAGTTCGTTCACAAATTCAGCACAAGCGATATGCAAAACCCGCTGCATTTCATCTTCAGTCGCATCCGGTTTTGCAAGCTGTAAATTATAGCGCACGGAGCCGTTCATCAAGGTATTGCCCTGCGGAACATACACAAAATTCGATCGGGTCGCCTCCGAAACGGACTCCATTCCTGCGACATTTTCGCCTTCCGAATAAAGAACCATTCGACCCATGTCAGGCTTTATAAAGCCGAGCAAAAGCCGGAACAAAGTCGTCTTGCCCTTGCCCGTCTCGCCCATGACGGCATTCTTGCTACCGGGCTTAAAATCGTGCGAGAACCCGCAAATGACTTCGCGGTCTCCACCCGAATAGCCAAAACTTACGTTGTCCAACCGCAATCCGAGCCGCCCGCGCATTCCCGAAAGCTTTTCCGCACGTATTTCAGAAAGCATTCCCGAGCGCGATTCGCCCAAAGTCCCGTTAGCGTCCTTTTCCAGTTCATCCAAGCGGTCTATGCTCGCCGTAGAATGCACTAGCTGCGGCACCAAGCCAAGCAAAGTCAGAATCGGGTGCTGGATTTGCCCCACCAACTGCAAAAAAGACGTCATCACGCCAAACGTAATCGTACCATCACGAAGCCCAAGCCCGCCCCAAACAAAAGCCAACAAGTAACCAAGTCCAAACGCAGAACCAATCGCAAAACGCGCCACCGTCGTAAAGCGGGTCCGCCTCATCACATCATTTACGAGTTTATCCTGTTTTAACCCAAGCCTCTCCACCACCCATTTTTCGCTTTCTAGCGAGCGCAATACGGCATTGTATTCCACGCCTTCCTGCACCTGCATCTGGATGCGGCTTTCGCATTCACGAATTTCCAGAGTCATATTGCGGAGCTTACGAGAAATCAGCTTCCCTACCACAACCATCACAGGAGTAAGTAGCAACAACGCCCATGCCAATCGCGCATCGAACCAGCGCATCAGCAAAAACGCCCCAACAAGCTGAATTCCAGTTACCGCCATCTGCGGGAGCGTATCAATCACAGACGTCGATACCGTTTCGATATCCTTCGAAAGTCTCGAAGACACATCGCCCGAATGTAACTCATGACCGTCAAAAAGACTACGCTTGAACAACGTTCCAAAATAGAACAGCCTAAGTGCATTCGTCATTTTCACTGTGGCAGAGGCAGTCATGTAGAAATACAAAAGTCTAAGGACTATCGTCCCCACAACCGTAAGCACCAAAAGTAGGATCATCCGCACAACATCGTCTTGCGACCCGATGCGAATCGTTTCGTCAATAAATCGCTTGCTGAGCCATATCATCAAAAGACCGCACGCCACACGCCCGATCCCCGCCAAAATGCGAGTGATGATATTTACGCGAAAACCTTTCGTTCCGCGCCACAGCCAAGCGGCGTACTTCATTCGAGCACGTCCACCTTTTGCCATTCAGCGACAATAGCAGCGACATCAATCTTTGCCTGTTCTGCACTCACATCGTATTCTCCGCAAAGAGCCTGGGCAAGCGAATCCACAGTAAAATTACCTTGCAGTTCCGCCTGCTTCCAAAGCCATGCAGCCGTTTCATTCAGGCACAAGAGGCGCCCAAAATCCAAAGCGCCAATACCTTCGCCCATAATGACCTGTTCGCCACACACTTCGCGCAATACAAAGCCTTTCTTGATTTTCATTTTTTTACCTTCTTGTATATCCAAAGTAAATAACGCCTAAAGGGTAACAGAATATACCAAATTTTCGCTGCGCACCTTTCGGCAAAAGTCCCTTGCAGGCTTTTTTTCCCATTGGGTCTGACCACACCAATTACCTTGGCATAAACATCAGTTCGTTTGCAGTATTCCCGCTGCACTAGGTTTCCATCCCCCATGAGGACCACATTTTCACCCGAGAACGCAACGATTCTATGGATAACATAATGCTTTTCGATATTTTCCAGATGAAGAACATTATCCGGGATTGTAAGCGCCAATACCACATCGCCTACGCACAAGTCCACAGGCTTTTCTAGAATCACGCTATCGCGACCGCCCACAATAAAAGGCAACATGCTACACCCGTTCACGGGGAACGTTACACTCACGCCCTCGTTTACCAGACGAATGGCTTCCGCCATAATCAGCGCATCACTTTTTTTTGCGGAATCCATCATTGAATCTCACGTACCACCGTTTGGCAACACAGCCTTGCCGCGTCTTCGTCCGGCAAGCATTCCAAGAACCACACAGGGACACACGAAGCAAGTCCATTTTCAGTTTGGTGCAATCCATCGGCAAGATTCTTGTTCCAGCGCATTCCCGAGATACTCGGCATTATCGCCGCATAGGCAGAAACGCCCCTAAGCGGAGAAATCTTGTTAAACGGAGCTTGCGACAAAAGTACAAAACCGCCCAATTCCATTTCAACATTCTTGTAGCAAGGGGTCTTTCCACTCCACGGCGATCCATAGACTTTTGCAAAAGACTTGCCATCGGGCGTTTTGAACAAACGCACGACAGGATTATCGTCATTGAACAACTCCGAGCCCTCAATGTACTTGAGCCAAAGCCTTGCATGCGTACTTTTGCCCGTACCGCTCTTGCCCAAGAACAAATAGCCAAGCCCCTTATAGCTCACGCACGCCGCATGGAACAACGCAGTGTCAAGCCCCGCAGTCGCAAGAGCATACAAGACCATCAATGCATTGTTTACCGCAAAATTGCTCGATTCAGCAGGGATTTTTTCCTTACCCAATAACAACACCGCATGCTTAAAATCCTTTTCACAAACAAGCACGCCCATAGGCTTTCCAAAAAGCCAAAAATCAAACGCAGGCAAACCATCAGACGTTCGCCCGCATATAATCACCTGCCCTTCTTCATCCTGTCGAATATCCTCGGTATATTCAGGAGCGACCTCGTTCTGCACATCAAGCGAGAACACAGAATTTTTGCAAGACGATTCAGCACCCGAGTCAACCGCAAAAGGCGCATAATTACTCATTTGCGACAAGATTTCATCGCAGGCATTGACCTCAAAAATATGCTCGGCAACTTTATAGAACATTTAAACGCCCCAATTCATTTCGTATTTTTCAAATACCATAGCGACAACCGTCTAAACTTGATTCGAATCCAAATCGACTTGATAAAACCGAACCAATAATTCAATTCGCAGCCCAAGATTTCAACGGGAGAAAACCAAAACTTGCGTATAATATGATACCGGCGCCAAAGCCAAAGAACAGCCCAATGTTTACTTTTACTGGACTTACAATACATGCCAAAATTTCCGCCAACAAATATTTCGTCAAGCATCTTTTTTCCAAGTTTTTGATTCGGCGAACAAATCATCTTAGATGCATCAAGTCCAAAGATACGCCCCAAGATCCACATCAAGGCTCCCGCAAACCTTAAAAGTCCTAAAGAAGACAACTTGGCATTTATTTCTCGACGATTTTCCTCGGTAGCATGCTTCAGCAAAATAAAATAATCGATAATTTGCTTTAAACCGATACCATCCATCAAAAAATGATGCTGGATATGCGAAAGCTGCATCGCAAGGGCAAATGTCATCGAAGGAATATTGAATCCTTCAGGCACACGCTCCACATTCTGAATTTTTTCTTCCAGATAACGCATCAGTCGCGCACTCGAAAATGGACTCCAGTTCTTGGAAGAGGGCTTATAATGGATTTCAACAGAAACGTCTCCCTCCGGTCGCAATTGAACATGATGCGCCGAGAGCAAGTCCTTTTCGAACAATTGATAGCCCATTTGTTTAAGCAAGGCAATCACACTATCTCGACCACCTTCAACCCACAAGTCGATATCTCCTGCTTGCCGCATATTGGGGTCGGGATAAAGCCTCGCATTGGCAGGTCCCTTAAGCACCGCCGTTTTGCGCCCCTGGGCTTCAAAAAGTTGCGTAAGACGAGATGCTTCTGCGTTCAGAAGACCATTATGTCCTTTAACAATTTCAGCCTCGACTGCCCACTGGAACATTAATTTCGAGGGAGGTTGCTGTTCCGCCGGCAAATGGGAAACGGCTCGATAGACAACAGCACTAATCTGCTGCTTGTGGCACATCGACCGCAATGACCGCCATTCTTCATCATTCAGCTTGCGCGTAAAAAAACGCGGAGAACAGTCGTCATCGACCGCCATTCGCAAAAGATCGAACAAAGCTTCATCTTGAGAAAATTTCATCAGCTTGCAAACTAGAAAAAATGTGTTTTAAATGACACCTCTCAATGAGACGCGCCTCATCTTGATGCGTAGAGGAATAAATTTGAAAAATGTTTTCCAATACGCCAATTCACAACAGACAACATCAACAGGAGCAAACCAGAACATCCGAATCATACGCCAACGGCGCTTTAACCAGAGAATAAAAAAATGATTACCCTTATTGGATTCACAATGCCTGCCAAAATTACCTTCGGACTGAATCATGGAAAGCACCATTTGACCATTTTTCGCATCGGGTTTGCAAATCATTTGAGACGGAGCAAGTCCCCAAATATATTCTATAATCCACATCAGCGCACCGCCCATTTTCGAAAGTCCCAAACTCGAAAGTAGAGCAGACACATCGCGCCTATCCTCCTCAGAAGCTTGTTTCAACAGAACAAAATAATCGACAACTTGCTTTAAGCCAATCCCTTCCCACAAAAAATGATGCTGGATATGCGATAGCTGCATCACAAGGGCAAACTTCATCAAAGGAACACAAAATCCCTCGGGCACACGCTCCACGTTCTGGATTTCTTTTTCCAGGCAACGCATCAGCCGTGCATTCGAGAACGGATTCCAATTCCCTGAAGATGGCTTATAATGTATTTCAACAACAATCCCCGATTTTCCATCCAAATGGACATGATGATCCACTTTGAGATGTTCTGCAGAAATTTCATAGCCCATTTTTTTCAGCAATTCAAGCACACTATCACGCCCGCCATCAACCCACAAGTCTATATCACCAGCGTTTCGCATATAAGGGTCAGGATACAGCCTAGCATTTGCCGGTCCCTTGAGCACCGCCGTTTTCCGCCCTTGAGCCATAAACAGCTCTGTAAGCCGGGCAGCTTCGGCATTCAACAGCTTATTATGCCCCTTGATTGCCTCCACTTCACTAGCCCACTGGAACATCAACATTTTCGGAGGTTGTTTACCGCAAGGCAAACGACAAATTCCACGATAGATGATTCCCGCAATCTGCTGTTTAAGGCTTTCCGAATGCAAATATTGCCATTGAGCAGAATCAAACTCTTGCGCAGGCACTCCAAAAGCGATTCGCAAAAGTTCAAAAAAATCATTTTTTTCAGCGTGATTCATTGTTGTGAAAGTTAGAAAATATAATTCAGATCAATTATTGGGGCTTTATTACAATATACGGAATACAAAAATCGCCGTTTTTCATCAAATTTCGCCATTTTTTCATAAAAAGCCTGTTGTAAGTGTTGTAAACCTTTACATCAGAAATGTTCTAAAAAGTACCACTAATACTCCAATTTAAACTATTTTATGGATACAAAACCAAACATCCCATACACCAAAACAACGGCACCTCTCACGAGATGCCGTTGTTTCTTTTTTACATGGTTTTCTTGTTTTATTCGAAATGGTTTTGTACTTTACTTGTATTGACAACCCATAATACTCCAAAGCCCTCTTGCGAGGGCTTTTCCATTTTCATGGGAATGTTCCAATTTCGTTGGGAGCGCGACTACCGTCCGCCGACTGATCTGATGAACCTTCGATACTCAAAAGCCCTCTTTACGAGGGCTTCTTCGTATCGGATAATCGGCTACCGCCCCCCAACTAATATTTGATCGACCTTAATGGAGGGCTGACCAACAGTCACCGGCACATGTCCCGAAGAGGCTCCGCAAACACCTGCGGCCTGCTCAAAGTCTGAGCCGACCATGCTAATGCGCGGCATGATTTCGTGACCTTTACCGATAAGCGTTGCGCCACGGACCGGTTCACAAATCTTGCCATTACGAATGACGTAACCTTCATCGACTGCAAAGTTGAATTCACCCGTTGCCGGGTTCACAGAACCACCAGCCATGCGAGCCGCATAGAGACCGTTGTCCACGCTTGCAATCATGGAATCGAGCGTATCCTTGCCCGGAGCGATAAACGTATTGCGCATACGGCTTACAGGTGCGTACTTGTAGCTTTCACGGCGAGCACTTCCGGTGCGTTCCACACCCACTTCCATAGCGCCCACACGGTCGCTCATGTACGTTTTCAAGATGCCGTTTTCAATCAGCGTTGTGCGCTGCGTCGGCGTTCCTTCGTCATCGTACTTGAGACTACCCCACACGCCATCCATCGTGCCATCGTCAATGGCAGTCAAGCAAGGCTGACCAATCGCTTCACCAAGCTTTCCGCAGAACGGGCTTGCATTGCGACGGATAGATTCCGTTTCAAGCGGATGGCCGCAAGCTTCATGGAAAATCACGCCGCCAAAGCCATTGCCCATCACGACCGGCATCTGACCGCCAGTGATGTAGCCGGCATCGAGCATGCGCAGCACGCGCTCGCCACATTCCGTTGCAAGCGCTTCCGGAGAATAATTTGCTAAAAGTTCATAGCCACCGAGCGCACCCGGTGCTTCGTGCGTCGTCAAACGTTCCGTGCCGTCTGTTGCCGTCACGTTCACGTTTACACGCAAACGACCGCGCGTCATTTCCAGATGCAAGCCTTCGCTATTCATAAGCGAAATCGAAGTGCAGCTGTCCGTCACGCTAGCGCCCACTTGAGCGATCTTCGGCGAGAGCGCACGAGCCGTCTTGTCCGCACGGAACAAGAAGTCCTGCTTTATAGCCTGACCGAGCACACGCGGATCCTTGTAAGCGCCAAAATTATAATCGCAAATGCGCTTTTCCGGTGCAAATTCAAACGGCCTTGCAGCCGAGCCTTCCGCCCCCGCTGCGGCGGCGATGCGCCCGAACGCAAGCGTCTTCACAAGCTTCACGAGAGCTTCTTCGCTGTCGTCGCTCGTGAATCCGTACAGGACTTCCGTCCCGTACAAAAGGCGAACGCCGATACCGTACTCGGTACCCGCGGTCGCCGTTTCAATCTGGCGGTCCTTCAAGCCGAGGCTTGAACTGCGGGTCTCTTCTTCGAAAATTTCAACAAAGTCAGCCCCGGCACTCTTGCCGGCTTCAAAAATCTTGACGGCAACTTCCGGATTCATCTTACACCTCGCCGTTCATTTTCTTGCGTACCGGGATTCCAGCAGCAAGCATTTCGCCCTTGATACCAGGGACCGTATAATCGCCAAAATGCACCATCGACGCGACGAGTGCCGCATCGGCGCTCGTCTTGCGGAACAAGTCCACGATATGCGCCGGAGTTCCAGCACCACCACTTGCAATCACAGGCACCTGAACCGCCTTTGCAATCATGTCGGTAATCGTGAGTTCGTAGCCGTTCTTGACGCCATCAGTGTCAATGGAGTTCAAGCAGATTTCGCCAACGCCGAGTTCCTCGGCGCGCTTTGCCCACTGCAAAGCGTCGATGCCCATCGCCTGGCGACCACCGCGGATAAACACTTCGTAACCGCTCGGAATCTTGTCCGAAACGCCCACGAACTTCGCATCCATGCCAAGCACGATGCACTGGCGACCAAACGCCTTAGCACCTTCGGCAATGATTTCAGGATGGAGCACAGCAAGGCTGTTCACGCTCACCTTTTCTGCACCCGCGAGGAGCGCTTCGTGCATGTCGTCCAAGTTGCGGATACCGCCACCCACTGCAAACGGGATAAACACGCGCTTTGCAATCTGACGAATCATTTCCATGTCGCACGGGCGGTTCTCGGCACTCGCCGTGATATCATAAAAAACAAGTTCATCGACACCTTCATCGCTATAGCGTGCGCCCATTTCAACCGGATCGCCAATGTCGATATTACCTTTAAACTTTACACCCTTCGTGACCTTGCGGTTACGGACATCCAAGCAGACAATTAAACGTTTCGTGAGCATATTCCAAATGTAGAAAACTGGCTAAAGACGTCAACAACAAAGAGCCCGGCACATTCCGCCCGAGCTCTTTCAAACGCCTTTTTCCAAGCGATTAGAGATTCTTTTCGATAGCGTTCTTGAGCGTGTTCTTTGGCACGGCACCGACGACGTTACCCACTTCGACACCGTTTTTGAACAACTTCATGTTCGGGATGTTCGTGATGCCAAAACGAGCGCAAATGTCCGAAACACCTTTGTCATCGACGTTGATCTTTGCAATGATTGCGCGACCGTCAAATTCGTTGGAAAGATCTTCAACCACCGGACCCATCATCATGCACGGACGGCACCAAGTAGCCCAAAAATCAACGAGCACAAGCTGACCCGAAGAAATAACTTTGTCAAAGGATTCTGCAGTAAGATTCAATGCTGCCATAAAAATTTCTCCTATTTACCGATAGATAATATAGCAATTATTAAACCATTTTTCTCATCTTCGCGCAATAGATGGGGCCACAACCATGAGCTTTGTCCGGCAGAATGTGAACGCCGAGTTCCGTGCGATCCGCCCCCTCCGGCAAGTCCTCAATACGAACAAATTCCATCATCTTGCGTTTCTTCAGGATTTTAGCGACCACGGCATCGTTTTCGAGAGGCGAAAGCGCACAAGTTCCGTAAATCAATTCGCCGCCCGGTCTAAGCGCATCCACCGCCGACGCAAGGAGCGAGCCCTGTTCCACCGACAAGCGCTTCACACGCTTTACCGACCACACTTCCAAATGCGAAGGAGAATTCAGCACATGCCTATCCGAAGAGCACGGTGCATCGAGCAAAATGCGATCGTAGCATTCCTTCTTGTGCATGCCGAATTTCACGCCATCATAGCCCGTAACGTTGATAATCGAGCGCCAGGACTCCGGCAAGGAATTTTCGAGCACATGCTGCAAGCGGAGACGCCTATCCGGCGAGCGGTCGTTGCACTGGAGCGAACCTTCGCCCTTGAGCATCGAGGCAATCACGAGCGATTTACCACCCGGAGCGGCACACATGTCAAGCACATCCATTCCCGGTTCTACAGCAAGAGCCTTAGCCGCAAACACCGAAGCTTCGTCCAAAAAGTACGGTTCCAGAGCATCATCAAACTGGAGCTTCGTTGCGCAGCCTTCGCCCTTCAGCGATTCCAGCAACGTAGGCCAGCGCTCGCCATAAACCTCTTCAAAGTAATCGAAAAATTCCATGACACAAATTTAGTCATTAGTCAATAGTTCTTAGTCATTGACTCTCCAAACTCAATAAAAATGCCCTTTAAAAACCGACAAATCAGCCAGCACAAACAAACTAAATCATCTGTAAAAATCCAAATTTTTGAAAAATGACCCAATTTACGTGAAACTAAATCCATATCATCAAATTTTCACGTAATTTCTCAACTTTATCTGTAATATTTTTTGATTTTTCCCAAATTTAGCCCATACTCAAGTGTTTTCTTCAGTAAAAACATTACAAAACACCCGCAAAAAGCACCCTCTTTATTCAATTTCGCTTAATTTATATACAAAATTACGTAAATTCCCGCATTTTCCCCTAATTTTTCACGTAAAAAACGCACTTTTTCCAAATTTCGCACATCCGGCGGCATCTCGAGGCATTCTGCCGCCGCACAAAACAAAAAACTCTCTGCTCAGGAGTAAGAGCAAAGAGTTTTTAGTTGAGCTACCAGGATTCGAACCTAGACAAACAGAGTCAGAATCTGTTGTGCTACCGTTACACCATAGCTCATCGGTGCGCACCAATTTTAGAAAATAATTTTCAGCTTGGCAAGGGATAATTGAAAATTATTTTTCGTTTTGTAAAGTTGGCGGTTCAAAAGTCATCCATTGCTGGTCAAGAGTATCATTTTTCGGCAACTGGACGTGTGCAATTCTCACATAATCCTCAAAAGGAACGTCAGCTTCCTGGAGCGTCTTGACCACTTTCGGGTCACCCGAGTAAAGCACAATATCATGACCACCAGCCGGAAGGTCACCAATACGCAGCATATTGCAAGTCACTTCTCTCACAAAATGGCTCGTACCCTTCAGCCCCACAACAACGCTATTCACCATAGACATGCAATTAGTCGTCTTCGTGGTATCCGTATCGTCAATAGCAAGCATAACACCACTGACAAGCACAGACGGCTTTAGAAGGGTCGTATCGCCCACATCAAGCGTATCCTTCAAACCTTTAAGCTTCGAAGCACGAATGTAACGGCTCACACCTGCGAGTTCAACCTTTCCATCTTCTCCCAGCAAGCGGTATTCCATGCGAAGGCTATCATACGGAACTTTTTCCGGAGCAGGCAAGACCCAGCGGCCAGAATCATCTGTCACCGTCTGCATCATAAAGCCTACGGAATCGCCTTCAACAAAGTCAAAGCCGTACAAATCCGTAATCATCTGCACCTGAACATTCGAGCAAGCGCTATCGCCGCACTTCACAGTACCAGACAAATACGGCTTAGCCCTCTTCTTTTCTTCAAGCTTGATCAATGAATCCACCTGCATCGTCGGGCTCCAGATAAACGGTCCCTTCGAAATCGTATCACCAGACTTAACCTCACCATCCATGTTCCATGTACGATAAATTAACGTATCGGCAACACCGGAATCGGCAAGTCGAGCCACAATCTGCGGATCGCCCGGGCAGAACCCAAGCCACCATTCACCGGCAGGAATCAGTATCGAGAACGAATCCCCAGCAAACACGCTCTGCGAGAACGGCGTACCCGGCACGTAGACCTTAAAGTGAGAGCCAACTGCCATCGACGGTTCGACGACGTCTTCGTAATAAAGCACGCTACTGAACACGGCAGCCTTTTCAAGCTTGATGCTATCCAAAGAGCCTGCACTCTTTGTTGCACGTGGCTGGTACGAGATTTCCTTGTACTCTGCATCGACAACAGCAAGCTGGAAAGTATCTGCAAATACAGAGTCAAACGAGAACACACCCTGCGAGTCCGTCACAGTCTCGATATATTCAGATTCAGTAAGAGTATCACTTGCAGAAGGTTCACGGGCAACACGGACCATCGCCGCAACAGCACGAGAACCATCGGTACGAGTCACCACGCCACCAAGCGCAATCGTATTACCCGTATCCGTAACAGTACCTGCAACACCACCATTTTCACTTGTGCAAGCATACATGCAAGCACAAACTGCAACCAGCAGTCCAACATACGACTTAGCAAATTTCATGTTCATCCTCCTCGACGTCCGTCTCAGGTGGAAGATTCATCTTTTCCTTGCTCAGCGGGAAGAACTGGATGTTCAATTCACAAACCATGGATTCACCCTCGTCCGAGCGCACGATATCCACGATTTCCTTGCGGAACAAATCAATTTTGCTAATGATACGTTCCAAACCCTGCGCCGACACACTCATCGTCATACAAGATACATTTCTGCGTTCCGTACTGTAGTGATCCAACGCATCTTTACCCAAATCAATCATCTGCTTTTGGAACTGATGAACGAAAAGCGGGGCGATTTCACTGCCATTCGTAATTGCCTTGTTTACGGAATGGTAGAATCCATCTTCGCCGAGCTCTATAAGTCCCAAGTTGAGAAGGAGCTGGATAGTCTGTTTAGCCTGCGGGAGTGAAATTTTCGGATTCAAGAAGAGCGCGAGTTCCTGAATGTTCTTGTCGTTAATCTTCAAGACGGCAAGAGCTTCACGAGCCACAACGTAATACCACTTGCTGTAGTATTCCTGCTGGTTCTTGGTCAAGTTCTTGATAGTTCGCGGGAGGAGCGCGGACATCTGATCAAAGATCTGCTGCTTCGAAGACGCCGTAGTCGCATGCGTGAAGTCCACCATCAAGGCGAAATATCGACCTTCCCTTTCGTTGAGCCCGAGAGCTTCGATAAACTTCGGGATCATCTGTTGAGTGAGCGACTTGCGGCCGCGAATCAAATCCAAGTAAAGACCGGACGAGGAATACCCAGCCTTCTTTGCAAAAGACCGGTACGAGAAATACCTCTGCACGGACTTACGATACTCGTAGTAGTCCTGGAGGTACTTTCGATAATTGTAGTAGGCATAAACGTTCATCGGAAGGAAATCTAATTTTTTTTGAGTTTTTTGGGAACACCTATTTTTGAAAATATCCCGTAAAAAAGCCCTATTCCATTCTGAAATCGACAAAAAAGAACACCTTGGGAACACTTTTTATTTTTGAAGTGATACGCTTTCAAAAAAAATTGCTTAATTTAAAGGAACACCCAATCCCATCCCTCGGACTTCCGGTTGTACTCCACCGGAAGTCCTTTTGTGTTATAGGCCCTTCGGGCCATAACACCAAATGCTTCGGCTCGGAAATGGGCCCGCAAGCGGTCCCGCTTCGCTCGCCTTACGCATTTGTGTTTTTTGCCCACACCATCCTCTTTCGCGACTCTCGCCTTAGGCGTTTTTGCGTTCTCGCACTTCGTGCAATACCTTTTCCTTCTCGTCATGCTGAGTGTAACGAAGCATCCAGTTACTTTTCATCATCAAACAAACTTCACGTTCGTTCAGGATGACAATTCCTAATTCCGACTTCCTAACTCCTAACGTTCAACCATTCCCCACAATCTTTTCTAAATTCACTACTAACTAAAAACATTGACTAGTCTAGTAACTATTGACTAAAGACCAATAACCAACAACCATTAACTAATCCATGAAGATAAAAGAACTCGCCCTGGGAACACTGAGCCGCATTTTACGTTACGCAGGAATTCTTCTCCTTATATATATCAGCATGGTCTTTTACCTTGCTTTAACTGAACGCCGCAACGCCTTCCCTCGTGCCATCACACACAACGAAGCACGCACCGCCATCACAGACAAGGCAAGAGCCATCAACTGCACACTCGATGACGGAACAAAGCTCGAAGGTTTTGTTGTCGGAAACGAACAGAATAACGTTCTTCTCTACTACCCCGATGCAGACGAAGATGCAGCACAGTTCCTCGCCGAGCTAGACAGTCTTCCAGGCTTTGCCGCAGCTACATTCAACTACCGCGGAAGCGGCGAAAACAAAGGCACGCCATCACAGGAAACTTTTGAATCCGACGCACAAATGATTTACGAATGCGCATCACAGATAAACGGAAACGCTCCAAAAGTTATTGCAGGTCGCGGCACAGGCGCCATTTTAGCAACAAAAATGGTCAAAAAGGAGAATATTACAATCTTGATTGACCCAGTTTGGAGCATTGCCGATGCGATTTCTGACAAATACCGTTTCCTTTACCCCAAATTTCTTGTTCGTGCAGACGTAAAGATCGAAAAAAAGGATATTTCGACCTCAAATAACATAGTAATCCTTTCAGATAGAGCCCGTTTTAATGACCGAACACAAGCAATTTCGCAAACTATAGTGGGTGTTAACTTGTCAAAGCGAGACACAAAATCCCTTTCTGAAGCCATATTAGACGTGATTACGCGCAAATAAAGAAAAAATTTTTTCATTTGTTGCAACATTTTACTTTTTTATTATTATTTTTTATACAACAAATGTTATTGGTTACGAAAAAGCTATTTTTATCATTTGTACATGCTTTTTTCGTGAAATTCTTTGACATTTGGACTTTAAATTTTTATTTTATCGTCAATCAAAAACAAACAAAAGAGGTGTAAATGGAAAACGTAATCGTTAAAATGGATGTTCGTGGATTCATCAGATTCCCGGAAGAAGCTGTCAAGGCTCTTAAGCTCGACAAGCTCGCCACTCAGACAAAAACTGAAGACGGTCGCACAGTTGATGTTGGTCCTTATGTAGATGTCGAAGTCGACCCGGTCGGCAAGCGCGTCGCAATCACTCCTATCAAAACTCCGAAGTCCACTTCTTTCCGTTTCATCAACGGCATTATCGGCTCCAAGTCCAAATTCCTCTATTTCAAGGGCGCATTCAACGCCATCGGTCTCCAGGTCGCCACTGGCGCTTACACATTGGTCAAGGAAGGCAACAAGTATGTCTTCACAGCAAAGGGCGCAAAGAAGAAAGGCGAATGGACGACTCTCGCTTGCCGTAACGCAGTGGGCAACAAGACTATGCTTTCCATCGATACCCGCGGTACAATCATTTTTGACCACAACACCAAAAATGCATTGAACACCAAGGAAAACAAGACGATGGTTGCTGAATACGATGCAGCCAAGAAGACCTTCAAGCTCACATTCAGCAAGAACAAAGGTTTCATTAACGTCCGTACAATCGCTAGCCATGCCAATGCTTCCTTCATGGGTACGCTTTCTTCTCACGGCATCGCTCTTCCGCTCAAGAGCTTCCGTACTGAAAGCCAGGTAGACAAGAACGTCCTCACGTTCAGCGTCGCCGCCCTTGTCGCACAGCAGAAGGCAGCAAAGAAGAAGTAATTCTTCGAGCTAGAGGGGAGATAAAATGATTGAAGTATTCAAAGTATTTTATCCGACTCATTATAACTTCGCCGCGCTCACTATATTATTAGTTCTGCTTTTAATATATCTGCTGACGAAGAAGAACTTCAAGTGGAGCATCATAACCTTAGTCCTGCTTGTGGCGTTCAATCTCGCTATTTACAAGCGCACTGCAGACAGGACTTGGACGATCACCATTGAACCGGAAGCATCCTCCGATCCTTATTATACCCCGCAGGCAAAGAAAATGACCTTCTCGGTACATAAGGACTGGACGATAACCGACGAAAAAGGCGAAGTCCACCACTGGTGCTGGGTAGAAGAATACTGGCAAGAATTTGCAAGCATCGACCTTGTCGCAAAGCTCTGGGGTGAAAACTCGAGCAAAAAGATGGTCAAATCCACCGAAGGTCGAGCAAGCGATATCAAAGAGTAGCTTCTACTTACAAAAACCGCTTAAAGAGAGATCAACTTTAACCCACCATTTTCCATAGAGAGAATGGTGGGCTTTTTTATAAACTCGCCCGGAGAAGCAACGATTCCATTGGGCATATTCCAGATTCCCGAAATATGATGATGTCCATGGATACAGTAATCGCAGTGTTCCTTTTCCAACATGCGGTTTCCCCATTCCAGGTATTCATCAACCTTAATGACCCTAGTTTGACCATATTTGCGGCTGTTACGCCCCACAAAACGCGCAAGCCCCATTCCCCAATCAGGGTGGATTTGCTTGAAAAGGAAACGGTTTAACGGCAAGTCAAGGACTTTTCGCATAAAGCGGTAACCGTAATCAGACTTCGGAACTCCATCGCCATGGGTCAAATAAACACGCTTGCCCTGAATTTCAAGGATTAGGGATTTATGTACAGCCACGCCAAGACGCTTCGGGAAAAATTCTCCATACGCAAAGTCGTGATTCCCTTGCAAGACGTGGACTTCGACACCAGATTCTACAAGTTCCGCGAAGGCACGGTACAAATCCAAATGGGCAGAAGCAACATAATAACTATACTCGTACCAAAACTCAAAAAGGTCGCCAATGACAACGACATGGCTCGCCTTGCCTTTCCATGAGGAAAGCAACTGGATTAGTTTTTGTTCCCTGTCGGGGACCGCTCCAGGAGGGTCAATTCCCAAGTGTGCGTCACTTATAAAATAAGCAGGTAATTCCATAGTTCCAATCTTAATAAAATCAAGAGCTTTCGTTTTTTTATATCTTTGAGACATGCGCTCCATCGTCAAAATTTTGTGTTTCACAACTGTTCTGGCAGCCATTTTTTCCGGTTGCTCCATGAAACTCACACAGGGCGACCTAGAGGGGATCCCGCTAACAGACGAAAAATTCAGCTTTTTCGGGAACATCCCATTTATTTATGGAGGCGATTCACTAGAACTATCCCACGACCTGCTACGAGCCTACACAAAAGCTGCCAGTGAAACGGATTTTCCAAGAAACTCCTGCCGCGGAGAAGCAACAATCAAGGCGACTGTAAAACAGAACGAGCCAAACTCCGCTTGGAATATTGGCGTACTCATTCCGCTTTGGCCCATCCTCCCCGTCAACGAATCCTGGACTTATGAACTTTCGGCACGCGTCTTTTGCAATGGGACACTCGTACGCCACGTGGAATTCATTGAGCAACAAGACGTTAACGCCATTTTATATGGGCGTCTCCGCACCGATCTCGTGAACAAGGCTTCCGACGAAATGCACCGCAAGCTCGTACAGCGCTTGGCGTTTGAACTCAACGCAAACAGACTTACCGATTTAAACAGCGTGAGCGACTATTAGCACTTAGTTATTAGTCATTGGTCTTTGGTTATAAATCTCTAGTTAAAAAAATGAAGCCCATATGCAATTATAAAACTAATAACTAATGACTAACGACCATTGACAAATTCTAATTACTATCTTTCGTCTATAGTCAATAGGGCAAAGCCCGTTTTTTCGTCTTAATCTAGTATGTCATACACTTTATACATCGTAGCGACTCCCATCGGGAACATGGAAGATATCACCTACCGCGCTGTGCGCATCCTTAAAGAAGTTCCCCTCGTCCTTGCCGAAGACACCCGCCATTCGAGAATTCTCTTTGACAATTACGGCATCACGACGCCCATGGAAGCCTACCATGACTTCAACAAAGAAAAGGTCACGCCCAAGTACGTCGACTTTTTGAAGAACACCGGCGACATCGCCCTCGTAAGCGATGCAGGAACGCCCGGCGTTGCAGACCCGGCATTCAATCTCGTACGCGAATGCGTCCGCGAAGGCATTGACGTTCGCGCCATCCCAGGACCATGTGCGATGATTACCGCACTCGTCTCTTGCGGCATGCCGACCGACCACTTTACGTTCCAGTATTTCTCTCCCAAGAAGAGCGCCCAGCGCATCCACTTGCTCGAGAAGTTGAAAGACGAAGAAGCTACTCAAATTTTCTACGCCAGCCCGCACAACATCGACAAGTTCGTCGAAGAAATCAAGCTTGTCTTTGGCGATATCAAGATTGCACTCATGCGCGAGCTCACCAAGAAGTTCGAGGAACACCTCATCGGAACGCCGACGGAAATCTCCGCACACTTCAAATCGCACCCGCCCAAAGGCGAATTCGTACTCGTGTTCAATCCCCAAGACAAAAGCGGTCTTTAAGTTCTACCGACTAACGACTAATGACTATCGACCAGTTCCTAAACAAGCTTAAAGCTCTTCCGCGGGCTTACAAGATTTACATTGCAGTTCTTGTTGCAATAGAATTTGTGTTGTTCCTGTTGCGTCCGGACACGCCCGGGCTTTACACGCAGATTCCGCAGCTGTTGCCAATCATTGCCGCACTCCCGTTCTTGTTCATAAAGAACGTCCGCCGTCCGTTTGCGCGGTACATGAACACGTACGGCATCATCGTCTTTGCGTTCCTAGCCTTGGATTACCTCACGCGCAGCCATGCGGGGCTTTACCAGATTGTAACGACATTTATCCCGATGATGCTTTACTGGTTCGCGCTTTTTGCACGCTGGAACGTGAAGCTCTTTAAGCAAAAAGATGCACGCATCGCACTTGCACTCGCTACGATTTCCTGGGGATTTGTCGCATTCGCCTTTCCGCCTTTGCCGCTTGGTCCCGCCATGCTCGTGCTACTTGTTCCGTGGTTCATCATGCTCAACAAGTACAATCGCGAGACTGCAGTCTTTGCGACATTCTGGGCAAGCATGGTCTACAACACCGTCAATTACTATTGGATCCGCAATGTGATGAACGTGGAAACTGCGCCTTCGGGACTTATCTTTCTTGGGCTTATCCTCCTCATCGCCTACTTGAGCTTGTTCAACGTCCTCGCCGCATTCGCTTACTCTACTGCAAAAAATTTAAAGATCAAGGGCAAGGCTTGCTTGTTAGCCCTCTTCCCGTTTTTCTTTGCGGGAATCGAAATGGTGCGCACAACAGGCGACTTCGCGTTCCCGTGGAACCACCTCGGTTACACATTCGGTAACCACCTCGAACTGATCCAGGCACTTTCCATCATCGGCGTATTCGGCTACACAATTCTCATTGTCGCCTCGAACCAGATTGTCGCTTACGCCTTCTTGCAGAAGGGTCGCAAAAAGCTCGCACTATTTGCAATCCCGTTCGCGATTTTCATGGTGCTACTGACATACGGAAGTAGCGTACTTTCGGCACAAGAAGCAGCCCCGTACTACAACGCAAACGCCCCCGAAAACCCATCCATTGCAATGGTGCAGCCAAGCATTGCGCAAGGTGCCAAGTGGAGCAAAGCCCGTTTTGATTCCATCATCACCAAGACGTTCGGCATGGCAATGGACAGCACCCCCAGCGGAGCCAACCTGATACTCCTTGCCGAAACCGCTATTCCGGACCACCTCCGCAGGCAGCCGCAAGTTATCCGACGCTTGCATGAGATGGCAGACAGCAAGAATGCAAGCATCCTTACCGGAGCGCTAGACTACAAGCGCGTTTCAGCCGACATCAACAACCCTCGCCGATTCGATATATACAACGCGTCATTCCTCTTTACACCTAACGATCCCTATTTCCCGAAACGCTATATCAAAAAGCATCTCGTGCCCTTTAGCGAACGCATCCCCTTTGATGATATATTCCCCATATTAAACTACGTGGATCTCGGTGAAGGCGACTTTGTCCCCGGAAAAGAAACGCCTGTTTACGGACCTTACAACTGGACGCCCTACATCTGCTACGACGCCATCTTCGGAGACCTTATCCGAGAAGCGATTCAAGCAGGTTCCCGCCTGATGGTAAACATCACCAACGACGGCTGGTTTGGACGGAGCACAGCCCCCTTCCAGCACCTGAACATCGTCCGCCATCTCGCCGTGACTTACGGTTACCCTGTCGCACGCCTTGCAAACAGCGGCGTTTCAGCATTCATAGACCAGTACGGGCACTACGACCAGAACACCAACATTTTTGAAACGCGCGTCATCCAAAGAAAAGTGCCTCTCAAGACGAGAAGCACCTTCTATACATCTGTAGGCGAATTTGTCGAAAAAACTTTGCTCTGGTTCTTTGCGATTTATCTTGTCGCGCTGTTTGCATTATCAAGAATTCAGAAAAAATTTAAATGAGTTATTAGTAGTTGGTCATCAGTCAATAGTTTAAAGCTTGGCACCGTTGGTGCGATTATAAAACCAGTGACCATTGACCAATGACTAAGGACTTCTCAAAGCAACAGCATTGGGGGCCAGTGGCCCGCTTTGGGACGTTCCTTGAATTCCGCATTAGGCAAGAATTCCTTGAGTTTTAACGTCCATTCCGGCTGGACTGTCGCATCCAGTCTCCCATAAAGAACCTGGATATTCTCGCTGTTCGGAATAACAGATTCCACCTTGTGCGATGCCAAATACATAAGTCCTTTAGCTAAAGACGGAGCATCATACTTTTTGGCTTCATCGAACCAGTCGTCCTGCCAATCGCCAAAATCTTCCTCGAACAGTTCCATAAAAGCCTTGAGCGCAGGCTCCGTAGTCGTTTCGAGCTGGTGCGCCATAAAATGCAGATTCGGCACCGTCCAGTTGCCTATTTCATCGCAAAAATCAGCATATGGCGAAAGCAAAATCCACTTTTGTCCCTTTTGCGGACCCGCCGTAGAACACATTAACGACAAAGCACCGAGCCCCCATGCCACAACCGTAGACGCCTTCTTAAACTCCGGAATATCCTCAGGCTTTTCCAAAAATTCAGCCAACTGGCTATATTGCACATAATTATGGTTCGCTGAAGGAGCTACGTCCATCAGATCATCTTCCCAAATACCGAGATTCGAGGCCCAATCAGGCAGCCAGATCCATTTTTCGCTCATATTCAACCTCACTTATGTGAAGAGCCTACTAAACACACTCGAAACTACAAATAAACGTAGCTCTATAGGTATATATATCCAATTTTCGCTTTGATAGCAACTCCTAAAAAAAGTATTTTACAATTCGTATTATTTGTTTACTTCTGAAGACAAAACATTGTATATTATCCGTATACAAAATGTAGGAAACCTTTAAAGAGATTTTAGAACTATGAGACATTTGATTCCTTCTCTCTGCTTAGCACTCCTTCTGGCGGAAACGGCCTGTTCCGCACCCAATGCGGTAAAACGCAACGATTCCGACACTCGTCAGAAGAATGCAGCCACACGCCAAAGAGCAGAAAGCGCCTACAATGAATTAGACGGTTTCGGTTCCACGACGGCGTCTACCGCAAAATCAACCACAGTCTCTGCACCTACTGCATTCAATGCCAGCGCACCGTCACAGGCAGTAAGCAACAAGTCAGCGGCAGTCTCTGAAGCTACCACGGAAACTTATGCCAACGCAAGCGCCATTCAGGATATCGGTACGCCGGTAATTATGGTCTCGCCCAACCTGACTCTGAAAGACGGTGTTCCTGATCTCTCTAGCGAAAGCCCTTACTCCCGCACCACGGCAGAAGCCATTAACGGCTACCTCACCAAGAAGAACTACGAAGTCAAGTCCGTTAACGGTCAGGCAGAACTGAGCAGCATTCTCCAAATGCAAAGCGACATCGCCAACACCGAAGATGACTTGTCTTACCTCGCCAGTATCGCTCTTGATGCAGATATCTATATCAAGTACTCTCCGGAAGTCACAAACGACGAAGTTTCTGTCGAAGTATCTGCATACGAGACATCGACCGCCCGTCTCCTCGGCTCGCAAACATCAGTCGTACGCAACAACGGGCATACGTCTAAAATCAACATCAATTCAAATATCGGTGCCGCAGTCCGCAAGGCAATGCCCGGACTTGAACAGAAAATTCTCGGCTACTGGAAGATGGACCTCGCCAAAGGCACTCAGTACAAGGTCGTAGCCAACATCAAAGGCGAATACTCCGATAGTCAGACCGAAGACCTTCACGATGCCATCATGAAAGGCCTCAAGAGCAATTTCAGTTCCGTAAAGGTCAACGTGATGACCGCCAAGACACTTGATTTCGTCATCTACGCCAATCCCTTAAAATACAAGGATTCCCAGGAAGTCTATACCAAGATTAGACAGATCCTGAAGCCTATTACGGAAACCAAGAAAAACAACATCACTCGTAAGCTGATTTTGATGGAGCTGAACTAGTAATGAATATTAAAAGCCTTATCCTTTGCGCTTGTCTCGCGGTAGTCCCGGCTTTGGCAGGGAAAATCGTCACTTATACCGCCACCTCGACAGTTTCCCAGGAAGACGCGAACAATTCTGCCATGGCAGGTGTAGCAAAGCAAATCAAGTCGCAGGTTAACGCCACTCAGACTCTTACCAAGTACGAAGACATCAACGATGGAAAGAGCGTCCTTGGCGAAACATACAGGTCCAAGAGCAATGTCAAGAGCAACGTTGTCCTCAAAGGCGTCACGGTAACTCCTATAAAAGTGGATAAGGGATTTAAGGCAACCGCAACTCTCGACATGGACGAATATACGGCAAGCCTCCAGTTCCGTTTAAAGACTCTCCAGCAAGAAATTGCACAACTCGAAAAGTCTGCACGCAAGGCAATCGACACCCGCATTTATGTCAATGCAGCGACGGATTTGGAAACAGCCGAAGACAAGGTCAACGAATACAATTTCTACTTGCTCCAGCTCGCAGATATCTACCCTCTCAACGACAGCCATCGCTTGCAACATGGGCTCCCAGAAATCGAAAAGCTTCTCGAAGCAAGGCTTTCGAGCATTACGATTACAATGACTTCTGAACAGGATTTTGAACTGACCCGTGCAGAAATGCCGACTTGGAGCGTAATCGTCAAGGACTCTATTGGTCCAGTGCCAAGTTTCCCGCTCATCGCCCGCCAGAGCAAAACACTCTCCGAACGCCGCACACAGAAGAACGGTACCGCCACATTCAACCTCCGCAACGTGAACTTTGAAAAAGGTCCGTACGTGATTGTGGTAGAACCGAACCTCCCGCTTGAACTTCTGAAAAAGACCGGTTTAAGAAACACTCTCGAAGTTCCTTACCGCGTGCGCCAGTCTCGCTGCTACGTCAAGATTGATTGCGAAATGATTGCAAATGCCTGCAACGCTCTGGAAAACGCCCTTTCCAAGAAGTCCATTTTTGTGACGACAGAAGAAGACTCTAATGCCCCAGAACTCAAAGTGGATATCGAAAACACCTTTAGAGGCAGACTCGGATTCATTTCGTCCTTTGACTTTACCATCTCCATCAAGGGCGACAAAGTCAACTTCTTCACAACAGCAAAGGGTGTCGGCAGAAACGAAGTCGATGCAACAGTCAGCGCTCTCCGAAAGACGGATTTCACGCCGCTCCAGAAGCAGCTGATGCCGATTTGCGGAAAGTAGTCGGTATGACACCAAACTAAAAATGTATCTTTACAAAGCCGCTGGTTAGCGGCTTTTTTCTATGTCAAAAAGAATTTTATCGATACTGTTCATTCTGTTGCTCGCCATCCCGGTTGCAGCAGGTTTTAAGGTGAACAAGGCGGGACTCCCCAAGCGCCCGCAGAACAGTTACGTGTACGATGAAGACCGTTTGCTCACAAAGCAAGAAGTGCAGTTCATCAACGTACTTTCTGAAGAACTTTACAGAAAAGCAGGCTTTGGGCTTGCGGTAGCACTCATCCATGACATCGGCTATGCGGACTTTAGAGATTACGCCTTGAACATTGCCGAAAGCTGGGGCGTTGGCGGTAAATCGAACGAAGGGGTCCTGATTTTTGCGGCGATGAAGCAGCACAAGCGCAGTGTCGAAGTCGGCTATGGCGCCGAAGGTTACTTGCCCGACGTGCTCGTAGAACGGCTCCAGCAAAAGACAATCGTCCCTGCATTTAGAGTTGAAAAGTACGGTCAAGGAGTCATAACGCTCGCTTGGGAAATTGCGCAAGTCGTCGCCAAAGAAAAAGGTATCACGCTTGAAGTCAACACCGACCAGCTCCCGCAAGAAGAAGAAAACAGCCCATTCGGACTCGCACTCATTATTTTCGTGATTCTGTTCCTGCTCGTTTCGAAGAACGGCGGCGGACGCGGAAACGGTTGCCTCTGGTTCTTGCTTGGGAACGCTCTCAGCAACAGCAGTCGTGGCCACCACCGCGGCGGTTTTGGCGGAGGCTTTGGAGGATTTGGCGGAGGCGGCTTTGGTGGCGGTTTCGGCGGTGGATTTGGTGGCGGCAGCTTTGGCGGTGGCGGCTCCGGCGGAAGCTGGTAATTTAGAGGTTCCCTTATGAGAAAGATTTTAAGCGTTGCAGAATTTCAGAATTCAGAATGGCCGAAGCTTTTTGAAGAAGCGCTCGGCGACAACCTCGTTTCAGCATTCATTCACGGCGATTGCCTTATGGAAGGATTCTCCTCGCTGGAATCCCCGTGGACCGTCAGCTTTATTCTAAAGTCCAATTCCGTCGAGGATTTGCTCCCGTTGCAGAAGCTCACAGCAAAAGCAAAGCGTGAAAACATCGAGTTCAACCATGTGTTTACCCGTTACGAAATCAAGACTTCACAAGACGTGTTCCCGCTGGAATTTTTGCATATCAAGAGCCGAAATGTAACGATTTGTGGCGAGGCGCCGCTTGCAGACTTTTACCCGAACCTCGCAGAACTGCGTATGGAATGCGAACGCGAACTACGCGGGTTGCTCGTGCATTTACGCCGAGCATTCCTTTACCTCAAGGAAGACCGCAATCCGCACGGGATTTACGTACGTTCAACAATAACGCTCCTTCCCTTGCTTTACGGCGTCTACTACCTTTCGACCGGCAATTACCCCGAGAGTCACGAACAAGTTTACGAAATGTTCCCGGGCGTCCGCATTCCTAACATGACCAATGACAACAACGTGATTGTGTCAAACATCAACAAGTACATCGAAGCCGTGACTGCAATCGTCAATCAAGTCGATGCGATGAAAGTTTAATCCGTCGTTTTGCGGTAGGCTTTGGGCGAGACTCCGACGAGGCGCTTGAAGAATTTTCCAAAGAACGAAACATCCGGGAAGTTCAAAATCTTAGATACCTTCTGGATGTCTCTGGAAGACGAGCGCAACAGAACTTTCGCATCGAGCGCGATGTGTTCGTCAATCCAGCGCTTGGCATTCTTCCCGGTCTGCTCTTCGGCAACGGCAGAGAGGTACTTCGGCGTGATGCCGAGTTCATCGGCGTAAAACTTCACGGAATGCTGTTCGCGATGATGTTCGACAACGAGGTCAATAAACTGCGCGAATAGCACCTGACCACGACTTTTGACCACATCCGTAGCAATAGGCTCGTCTACAATTCCAATGCACTCATACAAAAGCGCAATCAAATGATTCTTGAGAACCTGCAAACGGCAAGCGTTCGTTTCCGTCGTTTCAAACTTTTTCTTCAAGAATTCAAAGCTTGCATTCAATTGATCAAACTTAACTTTATCAAGCTGCTGTAAAGGATTTTCACGATACCGCAAAATAAGCCGCGTATTATCGTCAAAACGAATGATCAATTCATCAATCATGTTCTTGGAGCAAGCAATGCACACCGGGTCAAAATCGGCAGAAGCCGTCTTGGCCCGTAACACCTGTTCCGGGAACACGACAAACAAGGCGCCCGCTTCAAGGTGATAAGTCTTAAGATCGAGTTCAACATCTACGGAACCGCGTTTCACCAAGAGAAGCACCGCCGCCTGAACTTTTACATAATTTTCAAGCCCGAATTCCTTAAGACTGGTAAACATGGCAATCTTATCGGGCAACACGTTTGCTTGACGCAGAAAATTCAACATCGAAAAATCCGCAGTGCGGATATTCGCATTCTTATGAAAAGGAAGGTCATTCATTATATAAACATCATAGCAAAAAGTAGAATGAATGTCAATGGATCCCCTCCCTAACGGTCGAGGATGACATTTCTAATAACTAGTAACTAAGGACTAATAACTCCATTAAAACAGTTTATAGCTGAAGTACAGGGTGTACGCGAAGACGCCTCGGCTCATCGGTTCAAAAAATTCGGAGGAGTAAGCGGCGACCTTGGCATAAGTATCCAGGCGCCCACCAATAGAAATCTTATCCGTCAAATCGTATTCCATCGTAATATAGTTCTTCAACAACATGTCCCAGCCGTCAGCACCATAGTGCGGTAGCGAGCCCGGAATGGTATGCAGAGCATCAACCACGGTTTTCGTCTTTACACGGAAACGGTTTCCAACCAAAAGTTCCAAGCCCAACACATATTTTGCACCCATGTTGTACTGGTAATTGTCCATATCCGACTCATATTCTGGATGCACCGCCCGAATCAGGTCATCGTAGCCCATATCCGTTGTACCAAGCAATATGAAATAAATCTGGTGATACATGCGGAATCTCAATGACGGCAAAAGCCAAAGCGAAAAATCGATACCCGTTCCAAGAGAAATCGTCCCAACCGTCGCGAAGTCGCCGTAGAACGTGCTGTAATCGAGATATGTCGCAAAGTCGACCCAGTGACCACGGCCATGAACACCTGCATTCGTGAGTTTGCCCGTCACGTCAAGCTGGAAAAGCGTCCCATCAGGACCTACTTCCCCGCGAGTGTACAAATTAAAATAATCGAACGGACGCTTGACTTTCCGAAACGGCTTGCCATATTCTATTTCGGCACCGTACATGATATGCTTATCATCCCAGCGTTGGTCCAAGTCATCTTCATTGCGGCCACCATAGCGGTAGATGTTACCAAAGTGCGAACCTGTTCCTAAAAAGATGGACATGTCCACCGGCGTATTCCCCGTAATACCATCTCTATTGCCAAAAACTTTTCTTTGTAAGTAAGCCGAGTGAGCAAAGCCAAATGCGGCAACTTGCTTGTACCAAGAAGATTCTTCAACGCCGTAAAATTTTCGCGAAAGCCTGTAAAGAACTTCACCATACACGGCACCACCAATTGATGTAGCAAGCAAGTCATTAATGGACGGGTATTCCGTTTCGGCAAACATTTCCCACGTGTAGCTTCCTAGCGCCGTAAACAACAAGCTTCCATAAAATCCGTAGCCTGCGCCACGTGCAAAGTTGTAATAAGTTGCCCCTTGGTAAGGATGTCCGTAAAAGTTAATCGCCCAATGGTTGTGGTCCCATTCCCACCCTTCTTTAAAATTGCGTTTCCAATAGCTCGGTCCTGTGCGTGCATAATTTTTATCTAGCACATAGCGGTCCCATGCCCAGATAAAGCCGTTAAAACCAAATACCTCACCCAAGACGATAAACGGGGAAACTTCTTTAGGCTTGTCCAACGCATCAATTTCTAGCGTGTCTTCGAACGTCGTGTTCGTTATCGAATACATGACGTTAATGGAATCTTCGGGAAGCGTTTGAGACGGGACAGAAAACAAAGGAATCACGCCCTGCGAGATATCCATGCTCAATGCGGTTACAGACAAAAACAATAGCGATGACAACAGTTTGCGAAACATATCACTCCCTCTTTTTTCGCAAAAGCTAAAACTTTGTCAAAAAATTTAAAGAGGAGTCTCGACGACTCCCCTAAAGTAGAGAATGAACGACAAATATTTAAGATAAATGGTTACTTCGACTTGAGCAAATTATCGAAGTAGACGATTGTCTTTTCGAGGCCCTGGCGAAGCGGAATGGTCGGTTCCCACTTGAGAGCACTCTTAGCAAGCGAAATGTCCGGACGGCGCATTTTGGGATCGTCACCCGGTAGCGGCTTGTAGACAATCTTGCTCTTGGAACCCGTAAGCTCAAGCACTTCCTTCGCAAGTTCGAGCATCGTGAATTCGCCAGGATTACCGATGTTCACCGGTCCGATAATCTTGTCCTGATTCATCATGCGGACAAAGCCTTCGATGAGGTCGTCCACGTAGCAGAAGCTACGCGTCTGGCTACCATCACCGTAAATGGTAATGTCTTCGCCATTGAGCGCCTGGACAATGAAATTCGAAACAACACGACCGTCGTTCGGGAGCATGCGCGGACCGTACGTATTGAAAATGCGAACGATGCGGATGTCGACCTTGTTCTGACGGTGGTAATCCATAAAGAGCGTTTCGGCGACGCGCTTGCCTTCGTCATAGCAGCTGCGGATGCCGATGGGGTTCACGTTTCCCCAGTAGTCTTCGGTCTGCGGGTGTACAGCCGGGTCACCGTAAACTTCACTTGTAGAAGCCTGCAAGATGCGGGCTTTCACGCGCTTTGCGAGACCGAGCATGTTGATTGCGCCCATGACGCTTGTCTTGATGGTCTTTACCGGGTTGAACTGGTAATGGATCGGGCTTGCCGGGCATGCCAAGTTGAAAATGCGGTCCACTTCCAAAAGGATCGGCTCGGTCACATCGTGACGGATGAGTTCAAAGTTGCGGTTGTCGCGCAGGTGGGCAACGTTAGCCATACGACCTGTGAAGTAATTGTCCAGGCAAATGACTTCGTGACCGTCATTCAAAAGTCTTTCGCAAAGGTGACTTCCTAAGAATCCAGCACCACCAGTAACTAAACAACGCATAAAAACTCCCATAAAGCGTCTAGATGTAAAAAATATAGTAAAGGAGAATAATAAAGGAGATGCCCGCTCGGTGGCGGGCATGACAATTCAGCATCGGGCATGACAGCTAGATGGCGGGGCAACGCCCGCCATAACAAATTCGAATTAAATTCTCATCGAGATGTCGAGAGCCTTGACGCTATGCGTGAGGGCACCGACAGAGATGAAGTCGAGACCGAGCGTTGCAATCTGCTTCGCGCGTTCGAGCGTCATGTTGCCAGAACCTTCCACAAGCACCTTGTCGCCACTTTCCTTGATAATCTTCAAGGCTTCGGCCATCATTTCGTTGCTCATGTTGTCGAGCATGATGACATCGACACCCTTGTTGAGGAGTGCACGGAGCTGGTCGAAGTTTTCGACTTCCATTTCGACCATCAAGCCCTGCTTGTTGTTCTTCTTGACGACTTCAAGAGCTTCGAGCACGCCACCGGCGGCTGCAATGTGGTTATCCTTCACGAGCACCATGTCAAAGAGACCCATGCGATGGTTGGAACCACCACCGACGCGAACGGCGTATTTCTGCAAAGTGCGGAAACCCGGAATCGTCTTGCGGGTATCGAGCACCTTGGTCTTACCGCCCTTCAATGCTTCCTGGAACGTGTGAGCCACGGTTGCCACACCGGAGAGCTGCTGGATGAAGTTCAGGAGCGTGCGTTCGCCCGTCAAAAGTTCGTGCGTCGTGCCATCGAGTTCGGCAATCAGGTCGCCCTTCTTCACGACGTCACCATCTTTCTTGTGGAGCGTCACCTTGGCGTTTGCCTTGAGTTCCTGGAACACGAGTTCGATAATCGGAAGGCCGGCGAGCACGCCATCTTCTTTAGCAATGAGGCGAGCATGCTGTTTCTGGTCCGCGGGGATGGTCCATTCACTGGTCACGTCACCCGTGCGAACGTCTTCCGCCAAAGCGAGGCGGATCATGGTCAAAGCATCTTCGGTTGGAAATACTGGAGTAGAATTATCGCCGTACATTACTGTGCGCCTTTTCCGGTTAAAACAACGTAAACTGTTCGTACAAGAATCTGGAAGTCCAAAAGCAAGCTCATATTCTCGTAGTAGTACATATCGTACTGGAGCTTGATCTGCACATCTTCGATGCTCGTATCATAATGGTGGCAAACCTGAGCCCAGCCTGTGAGGCCCGGTTTCATCTTGAGGCGGCTGATGTAGAACGGGATCTGTTCACGGAGCTTGCCGATAAACACAGCGCGTTCCGGACGCGGCCCCACCATGCTCATGTCGCCTTTCAAAACACAAAGAATCTGCGGAAGTTCATCAATGCGGGTCTTGCGCAAGAAGCGACCAATTCGCGTGATGCGCGGGTCCTTCTTGGTGGCCCACTGGGCACCGAACTTTTCAGCATCGGTACGCATCGTGCGGAACTTGTAGACCGTAAACGGCTTGCCATAAAGACCAATACGTTCCTGCGAATAGAAAACAGGACCATGGTCATCGAGCTTAATCGCAATAGCAGCAAACAAACATACCGGGAGCGACAAAAGCCCGAGGAACAAGCCAAAAGCAATATCGATAATGCGCTTGACACGCACCTGCCAAAGCGGCATCGTAAACGCAAAAAGTTCCTGCAATTCAAAACCGTAAACGAGGTTTGCCTTGAAACGTCCATTCACAACGCTATACAATTCAGGAACAATATAAATGTGGAGCGGGAGTTCACAAATCCAGACTAGCACACGCATAATCTCTTGCGGAGACGTACTTTCGTGCGCAATGATAATGCCGCTGACCTTGTACTTCTTGACAAGAGCAGGCAAATCGGAATACTTGCCGAGAACCGGAACCTTCGCAAACTTTTTCGGCAAGACTTGATAGCGTTCATCGACAAAGCCCACAACACGCTGACCACGAGCCGGAGTCTTTGCCAAATCTTCAGCAATCTTTTTACCCGCTTCTGTAGCGCCAAGCACGAGGATGTTGTTCGCCCCATAACCCTTACGGAGCAAAGCCCGCAAGAAGATGTAGATGAGCATACGGAACAGGCCAACAAGCAAAATAGCAAGGCCGCCATATATAAATATCCACGGGAACCGAGATCCATAGAGATAGCCCTCGCTGAGCGGTTGGTTCGTGAAGACCTTCCCCATGAATTCAGCACCAAAAAGACAGACAATCACCAAGACCACACCAATCACGACAGCCCTGAGGACGCGCAAGACTTGGTGCGTTCTTGAAAGCAACAACCAGGAGCGATACAATCCGGCAAAGGTAAATAGAGTAAGCCACCCGATATTCAAGACTAGTCCGTACTGCCAATAGCTTTCGAACGTCTTGGTCGGGTCAAACTTATCTACAATCCAACCACTATGGAACTGAACCCAAAACGCCAAGGCGAAACAAATCGACAAAGCGGCAAAATCCGAGAGGATTAAGAGAATTCGTTCCAAAGTAGTTGCGCGAATCATATACGACCTTTAATTAAGCGAGAAAGCGGATGACCTGGCTCTTCTCAACGATTTCGGAGAGAGAGTTCACTGCGTCGACAGCCTTGGAGAGCTTGCTATCGAGAGTCTTTTCCGTAATGACGACGATGGACACCTTGCCCGGGTCGTTCACGTTCTTCTGGATAATCGTTTCGATAGAGATGTTGTTGTCCGCAAGGATCTTCGTAATCTTGGCGAGCACACCGCAAGCGTCACGGGACGTGAAGCGGAGGTAGTAGCGGGCGCTAGTTTCGGAGATTGGAACGAGCGTTGCAGAGTTTTCGACGTTGAACCAGCCCATCGGGAGTGCTTTGCGGCTGCCCTGGTCGGTAGAACGAGCGAGGGACACGAGGTCTGCCACGACTGCAGATGCGGTCGGGAGGCGGCCAGCACCGGCACCGGTCTGAACCGTTTCGCCGAGGTTGTCGCACTTGAGGTAAACAGCATTGATGACGCCGTTCACGTTAGAGAGCAAGTTCGTGTTCGGAACGAAGCACGGATGGACACGGGCGTCCACGCGGTCGCCATCGCGGTGGTAGATGCCGAGGAGCTTCACGCAGCAGCCAAGTTCCTTGGCGAATGCGATATCCTGGGCGGTAATCTTGGAAATACCGGTAACGTGAATCTTTTCGAAGTCCACGCGCTTGCCGCTGCAAAGGCTAGCAAGGAGGGCGGTCTTGTGGGCGGAGTCGATACCTTCGATATCGAAAGTCGGGTCAGCTTCAGCAAAGCCGAGCTTCTGGGCGTCCTTCAAGACGACGTCGAAGTCGAGACCTTCTTCAGCCATGCGGCTCAAGATGTAGTTGCAAGTACCATTGATAATGCAGCTGAGGCTTTCGACCGTAGAGCCAACGAAGCCTTCCTGGACGCTGCGGATGATAGGAATGCCACCGCCAACAGCAGCTTCGAACAGGACATGCAAGCCCTTCTTTGCGGCGAGCGGGAAAATTTCGTGACCGTACTTGGCGAGGAGAGCCTTGTTAGCCGTCACCACGTGCTTGCCGCTTTCGAGAGCAGCGAGGATCCACTTGCGCGGCATGTTGTAGCCACCGGCGAGTTCCACGAGCACGTCGATATCGTCGCCAGCAATCATTTCGTCGGCATTGGTCGAGACCTTGTAGCCCTTAGCCTTGTACGGGGCAACTTCTTCTTCGGACTTAGCGCAGATGCAAGCGAGCTGCAGTTCAACGTCAAGCTTTTCCTTATATTCGGCAATCTTCTGTTCAAGAATCTGAATGACACCACCACCAACGGTACCTGTGCCAATTAAACCAATACGCAACATATAGCGTCTCCATTTTAAATTTTACGCGCTATAATGTAGTAAAAAGTCACTCCAGAGTTTTTAACAGAGAGTCCAGACGATGGGTCATTTGCATGGCACCAGCACGGCAGAGGTGATCATCGTCATAACTCATTCCTTCCAGGTAATCATGTTCCCCCATTTTATGCTGGTCAAAGAAGGTAAAATTGCTGTATTTCTGGGTCAAAGCATCGAGTCGTTCTAGAATTTGCGGAGCATCGCTGTTACGGAGCCCATATTTTCCGTAAGCATTCGATTCCTTGTAATTGGGATTCTGCGGGAACTCCACACCGATAACCTTGATATTTCTTTCAGCAGCCAATTCGATAATATCGGTCAAGTAACCCAAAGTTTCTTCAAGACGGACAAGCCCCGTATCAAGCCATCCAATATCCTTTTCGGCATGCGCACTCGACCTCCAGTCGCTACAACTGTTCAAAGGCATATACCCCCGTTCGGTCAAGTTAGCTGCATACGAGGAAACCTTGGGCACATCATGCGTCATATCCTTAAGACCTTCAGGAACGCCTGACTTCCAGAAATCGTGATTGGCATCGTAGACATACCCTTTGATTTCTGGGCTATAAAGGTAAAAGAAGCTGTTCACTTTGCCAAGCCAGAGCCTATCCAAGCTTATGCCAACGATTATATACTTCAACTTCTTAAAGTGAGGCAATACGTAATTGACCGCAATATAATGCGTACTGTGAAGATTGCCATGCGCACTAGCTAAATTTACCACGTAGAACTGATCGCTAAACAATTTGGGAATAACCCCATGATGCGATCTGGACGATCCAAAAACGACGACATCCGCAGTATCCCAATAAGTCCAGACAAGCTCCATCTTGTAGCTCCAATGCGCTTCCTGGAACTCATTGTTTTTGGCATAAAAACCTGCGCTATCCTCATCAAGTTCAAAGAATTCCACTAGTTCTTCCGAAGAACTGCTGAAGAAATCACCTGAACTACTCGATTCTCCTGAGCTGCTAGAATCATCGCTTGAAGAGCTCGATTCCCCGGAGCTGCTGGAGTTTTTACTGCTGCTTGATTCTGCGCCGCTAGAACTCATTTTCCTGGAACTGCTTGATACACTAGAACTGCTAACAGCCTTACTAGAACTGGAGATAGCCTTCGTTTTCCCCTGAATCCAGAGGCTCGGGTGCCATAATTCTTCGCCTTCAACAAGATTTGTAACAGAACTATCCGCCAAGTGGACAAGAACAATCTTCGAATGAGCTCCATCTGCATTTGTTAGAGTCGCCACAAGATTCTGGTTCACACGACCCGTCGCCCATTCGGAATGATCAAATACAAAACCCGAAGGCGACCTCACGCTTTGAACAAGATTTCCAGAGCTGTCCGCAATAAACAAATACTCGTGGACTCTGTATTTTTCGCCCACAAAATTTTTGCCAGTGCTACCACCAAAATCAAGAAAAGCCGTACGCTTACTATAATCCTTCGCAAGCGATACATTACACGCCTGTTCCTTATTATACCAGATTTTCTCTTTTTTATGGACACGAGCACGGAGAATTTTCGACCCTGTAACCGCAAGCGACTCGTCTTCACTGATACCGCCATGGAACGAACCGTCGAACAACTTTACCGGCGTTCCGAACTTTCCATTCATAAACGGCACTTGCCAAGTACTTGCACTTTTGAAGGTACTCTCGTTAGAATTATTCCCTGCTTTGGTCACGTAGGTAATAACAGTATCTCCATTAGCGAGCACGCTCCAGCGAGGGATAGCAGCACTCTTGACATCAAGTTTTACAAGACCGGAACCCTTTGGATCCAAATTTCGGACGTAAAGCCGGGAAGTTTGGTCGATACCTTCTATACCCGTACAGAACGCCACTTTTTTCCCATCCGGAGAAATATCGGGATGATAAGCAGGAATCGTATCCACAATTTCCACTATATCTTTTTCATTTGTATAATCTATATAGTTGAGGTTGCCCGTAACCTCGTTTTTAAAGACAAGCTTTACTTTAGAAGTCTTTGTGTAATCCCACAGTTTCAGCGCTGATAAAACAATTCTAATAGGAGAACTTACTTCCTTTCCGTCTTGGTCTAAAAAAGTCGCATTAGGGATTGCGCCAAGCGCCAAACGGAACCCAACATGGTCATCATAAGTAGACGGACTTACAGGATACGTCCCCCCTCTTGAATAAAGGTTTGACGAAGATCCACCCTTGATAATACGTTCATCGGCGCCATTTGCACTGGACGCACCCGCAAAATTTGTCACGATCTCATTTTTGAAAAGACCTTTGTAGTCGTTGACAAACTCCTTCTCTTCTTCAAAACAATCCGAACATTTATCATCTTCAGAAGCTACCTTCACCCATTCAGCTTCGGTCGGGAGCCTATAGCCCATCCTATCGAGATGGAACGAAAAACCTGCAAGATTCACACAATGTCCATCTCTATCAAATTCCACACTTGAATATTCATAGACCGTATCCAAATCATCCATTTTGCTTTTTTCATTAGCAAAGAGAACAGCATCAAAAAAAGTCACATTGACTACAGGCACGCTATCCGAGCCACAATCGATGCGTTTTTCAGCAACCGACTTAAATTCACCACAAGTTACCTTATGGACATCCATCCAAAAATCATAGTCCAGCAAGACCTTCATTTCCGGAGATTCGTCTATTTTGGCACCACTCTTATTTGTTCCTAGTGTAACGGTATCTTTTGACCCTTCGACAAGCAACATTTGCCTATGAACGTCCGAAGACGGAATACCCTCGGCTGGATAACTCCCTCCATCCGAAAAACACCCCCAAAAAAATCCAGCAAAAATAAGCACCCAAAAAAGTCTAACGGTCATTTTCAATCCTTCTATGAAAAATCTAATAAAAAAACATCGTATTGCAAACATTGATTTACAACACCTAAAAAATTGGCACTTATTGAAAGCAATCCCCATTTTTTTATATTTAGGCGCATGGAACAGGAAACCGTCAATCCCGCAATTGGTTCGATTCTTAACGAACAGAAATTGAAGAATATTGTGTATCCAGCCAAGCTCTTCAAAGCTAGGTTGAACGAAGAGTTTTTGCGCGCGAACCGCACCCGCAAGCCCTTCCTCTTCATCAAGATCTATTCGCACCAATATGACGTGCTTGGTTGGGGACGTCCTTCTAAGATTGTCGAAAATACTTGGAAAATCAGCGTCCTCACGATGTTTTCGCACTTGCGCTTTATCGATGTACTTGGTTACCTGAGCGACAATAGCGGTATCGGCATCATCCTTTTGAATTCTGACATGAGCACACTCGAGAGTATCCGCAAGGAAATTCTCCACAAGCTCAACGATGCAGGTCTTATCCAGGCACTCCGCCACAAGCCCAAGAGTCCGATTTTCCAGGCATACCTTTACACAGGCTATCAGGAAAAGGACAACCTCGAAATGGACGATAAGCTGAAGGAATTCAACAGCACAAACGGAAGTTTCTTCACGCTGAACAGGTTGAACCTTTCTGACATCTGGGTCCACCCGCACAAGATCCGCTTCAGGCACATCATCAAGAGGATCGTAGACATCACCTGTACTTCCGCAGCATTGATTGTCCTTTCTCCGCTCCTTTTATTCTGCGCGCTCGCCGTCAAGATTAGCGATCCGAAGGGACCGATTATATTCAAGCAGACCCGCGTGGGCAAGAACGGAGCTTTGTTCACCATGTACAAGTTCCGTAGCATGTATGTGGATGCCGAAGAGCGCAAAAAGGAACTCATGGCACAGAACGAGACTGGCGGCAAGACCTTCAAGATGAAGAACGACCCGCGTATTTACCCGTTCGGACATGTTCTCCGCAAGTTCAGCCTCGACGAACTGCCCCAGCTCATCAACATTCTCAAAGGCGATATGTCCATCGTCGGTCCGCGTCCGCCAATTCCGTCTGAAGTGGCTGAATACGAACCGTGGCACCGCATGCGCCTTTCCGTGACTCCGGGACTTACCTGTATTTGGCAGGTCAGCGGTCGCAGCAACATCCCGTTCGAAGGTCAGATGCGCCTCGACAACGACTATATTCGTCGCGACGGCAAGCTCGGGGACGACTTCAAGCTCATTTTGAAGACGTTCAAGGTCGTGTTCAAAGGCGACGGCGCGTACTAGGCAATAGGGATTAGGAAGTAGGAGTTAGGAATTCTGATTCGTCATGCTGAGTTCGAAGAACGAAGCATCCAGTTAATTCTAGTAATAAATTGACTGGGTCCTTTCCCTTGCAGGGTCAGGATGACGCAGGGATAAAACATTCTTGAAACTCCTTGTTACTTTTAGTATCTTTCGCTCTCGGTGTATGGTTAATTATCCGGTGTGATATAAGGAGCGAATATGAAAAAATATTTGATTTCGACGGCGTTACTCGCAGCTAGCGCCTATGCCGCAAGCGTAACAGTCGATCCAAGCGCAACAGCCCAGAAAGTTACGGGTTTCGGTGGCGCAAGCGTTTACTACCAAAGCTGGATCAAGAACCTCCCCGCAGCAGACCAAGAAGCACTTTTCGATACCGCATTCACGGGTCTTAACATATCCTTGCTCCGTGTGGGTAACTGGTACCAGGACGAAGATATTACGAAAGTCCAGGACGACATCGACATCGTCAAGGCAGCAAAGACCCGCCTCGGCGACCACATGAAAATCCAGATGTCCAGCTGGTCTGCTCCGGCAAAGCTCAAGCCGAGCGGCAACTTGAACGGTAAAGTGAACGGACAAAAGATCAAGAGCCAGAACACGCTCAAGCCCTCGAACAGCGACCCGTATGGCAAATACGTCTACAGTGATTTTGCCAACTGGTGGAAGAAGAGCCTCGAAGCCTACAAGGCAGCAGGCATCTCTCCGGACTATGTTTCTCTCCAGAACGAACCAGACATGGAAGCCGATTATGAAGAAACACTCTTCGAACCGACAGAAACTAACGAAATCGCCGGTTACAAGGAAGCCTTGAACGCCGTCTATGACGCCGTGAAGGGACAGACCAAGCTAATCGGCCCGGAACCGCTCGGTATTGGCTACAACAACTTTGAAAAGTACGCCAAGGAACTCGACGCCAACAAACTCGACGGCTACTCCTACCACCTTTACCATGCCGGTGACGGAAACGACAACTCCGGCAACAACTACCTCGATCCGGAAAACTTCCGCAAGCCGATGAAGGCTATCGCCGACGTCTACGGCAAGGGCGACAAGCCCATCATCATGACGGAATTCTGCCCGATGCTTGACGAACCGCGCGAAAAGGACATGCTCGGTCTCGCCCAGATCATGCAGATCGGCTTTACCGACGGTCGCCTCTCCGGCTACATCGCCTGGCAACTTTTCTGGGGTTACCACTCCCAGATGATCGGCGTCTGCCCGGGTGCAGGTTGGGACCTCGATGGCTCCGGCAAGTACGTCTGTGACGATGCAGGTTTCAAGATTTTCCCGGAATACCACGCCATGCGTCACTATTCCAAGTTCGTGAATCCGGGTGCAAGCGTCATCGCCTCCACGACTGCCGAAGCTAACCTCAAGACGGTCGCCTTCCTCAGTGCAAACGGCGATTCCATCTCGACCATCCTTATCAATACGGGTAGCACCGCCATTCAGCTCGACAATCCGGCCATCACGGGCTACGGCCTCGTTACCGCAGTGCAGTCCAAGGAAAACGGTCTTAAGAGCAAGAACATTTCTGTTGCTGCATGCACCGTTCTCCCGGCACGTTCCATCACGACGCTCGTTTACAAGAAGGGTGCTGCCGCTTCTGCTGTTGCAACCTGCAAGGACGAAACAAGCGACGCTAGCTACATCGAACCGGAAATTAAGCCGAGCGCAGACGTAGTCATTGTCGATTACACGACTTCGACCGACGTTTCTGGCTGGCAGGCAATGGACGACAAGCTCTCCGCAGTTACCTACGGCACCACCGCTATTGACGGTATCGCCGGTTACGCAAGCGTTCCGCTCGCCGGTTGCGACCAGTCCGAAGAATCTTGCGGTTACCAGAACCAGCTTTTGAACATCAGCGCCGAAGGCGCCAAGGCACTAGCCTCTTGCGAAAGCCTCATCATCACCATGCATAGCCAGGGCACTTCGGACGCTTACGTGAACGTGGGCGGCGCCGCAGGCGGCAGCTGGGTCGATTACGAATACGGCAAGCCGGCTTCGGCAAGCAAGTGGAGCGAAACAAAAGTTTCCCTCAAGAAGGAAGGTGAAAACGGTTCTACCGCACTCACGTTCAACAGCGAATCTGCAGGCATCTACATTGCAAAGATTGTCGCCACGGGCTGCAAGAGCGCAAGCGCCATCAAATCGTTCCGTCAGCCGGTCCTGAACGACAGCAAGACATTGGCAATGATTTTTGACATGAACGGCAACCTCGTTTGGAAGGGTCTCAAGAGCGAAGCTCTCAACGAAAACGGAACGCTCAAGCCGAGCATCCGTCAAGGCGCCTACATTTTGAAAACAAAATCTAATGTTCAGCGCGTCTTCAAGAAGTAACGACAAACGCTATTAAAACTTAAGAACGGTCCGCGAATGCGGGCCGTTTTTCATTCATGCTTTAGCTCGAATTTATACCCGAGCATTTTATGTATTGAGCTTGAACAAGATACGCAAAAGGCACCTGGTGGCGAAACCAGGTGCCTTGGAGCTGTATTATGTGAGAATTTCTATTAGCTGAGATTCTCTAGCTGATTAATTTTGACCATCACTTGCAGGGTCAGTGTCAGAGACGCAGCGGACCGTGAAGGCGTAGACCTTGTTAGTCGTGTTGACTTCACTACTTGCCTTGTCCATGACAACCAAGCCATAAGCCTGCTTCACTTCATCCTCATCTTCAGTATCAGACCAGAAGTAAGCGTAATCAGCCTTCATGACCTTATTGTTGTTAGCGTCGTAGTAGCCTACCGCTGTGAAATCGAAACCAACGTCATCGAAACCATATTCGTTCTCAACATTGGCACCAGCAGCCTGGAGCTGATCAAGTTCGTCCTTAGTCGGCAATCTCCAACCAGCCGGGCATGCACCAGAAGTCTGATCCTCAACGTTAAGTTTCTTGATTTCGCCTTCTGTCATGTTATTTCTGAAGTCACCTTCACCCTTTGCAGATTTCCAAGTATAGTAACGGCCTTCAGTAGCTTCGAAGTTTTCAAAGACCTTTTCTTCGAAATTAACTTCACCCATAACCTGGTCGATAGATTCAACATCATCCGTCGTAACAACCTTAGGCAGCTTGTATTCGAACGCGAGGTTTTCATTCATCCACCAGATACCGGCTACGCCCTTGAACTGAGCATACTTATAGATACGGTTGTCACGAATATCGCAGAACTGCTTAGTCTTGTCGTACATTTCGTCACCGCACCACTTAGCATACTCGATACCTTCACAACGGTTCTTTGCGGCTTCAAGCGTTTCATAGAACGTTTTCAGCTTTGCAGCATCATAAGCTTCAAGAGCTTTACCGACCAAGTTGCCATAGAGGCTTTCCTTTTCTTCGGCAGGAGCCGGTTCGTCACCTTCAACTGGGCGAGGAGACAACTCTACACCGAGGGTACTGTAAGCATCAGCAACAGTAATTCCGCCTTCAGCATAAGAATTATCGCAGTACGACAAGACAACGTCAGTCTTTCCGTCCTTGTCCTTACCGCAGTATTCATGCTGACCGAATTCCTTGCCACCGCACTTCGGAGTAATGATGCCATTCCAACAGAATTCACCATCCTGAATGCCACGCTTGGTAACAAACTTATAGTTACCATTTTTCAGCAGCTGGTATTCCAAGCAGAGCGGAACGATCTTATTATCGATACAGGTTTCTTCATTAAGGACATATGCCTTTCCATCGCACTTGTCATAAAGCTTGCCAAAGACGCAGAACTTATTGGCAGGATCGTAGAAATCTTCACCGCACATAGCCTTGAAGATGGTGATCGGATCCGCGTCACCGCAAGTCACTTCCACCATTCCGGTTCCTTTGTCCACACTTGTGCAGCTTACACCATCGTTACCGTCTTCGCCATTCCATACGGTACCAACAAGCGTTTCACCGCAGAACATCTGGATACCTTCCTTACCGTTCTTTTCGTCCTTGATGGTCTGAGCAGTACAGCTGGTACCATCTTCACCGTTGATACCGTCGGTACCATTGGTACCATCGGCACCATTCTTACCGTCCCACACGACACCGGAGGTTCCGTCATCGCACTCCATCTGAAGGCCCTTTGTGCCATCCTTGGCTGCGGTTTCCGTGACAGAGCACTTCTTATTTCTAAGAATGGTTTCGGTAGATCCGCAAGTAATCTTAATGCCGTCAGTTGCTTCAGAAGTCGTGCAAGATTCACCGGCAACACCGTTTTTCAAGACACCAACTTGCTTGCCACCGCAAAGCACAGAATAGCCATCGGTAATAGCTTCTACAGTACAGCTAGCGCCGTCCTTACCTGTAGCACCGGTAGCACCTGTTTTACCAGTTTTACCCGTTGCACCGGTAGCACCAGTAACACCCTGCTTACCCGTTGCACCATTCTTACCGTGTAACAAGACGCCTACAGAATCCCCTCCGCAAAGCACCTTATAGCCACTGTCATCTTTCAATGACTTGACTTCGCAGCTTGTACCATTCAAGCCGTTAGTTCCATTAACACCGTCTGTTCCATCTTCGCCAGAACATGCGATGAGACCAAACATGAGTGCGGCACAACCCGCAACACTGAGGTTCTTGTATTGCATAATATGCTCCCTTGTTAATTTTCTCCAATCTTTGTGAAAAACTTTCACAAAACAAAGTTTACATTAATTTTTCGCAAAAGTTAAGTTTTGCTTACAAAAAATTATTTCAAGTTGGAATAAGTTTGCAATTTTACGTTCGTTTTCTTATAAAAATATTACATAACAAACAAGTAAACTTTTAGCAATATTTGCCAAAATTTGAGTAAATTGGGCATTTTGGGAATTTTGGAGATTGAATACAAGAGAACGAAATTAGAGCTTAATTTCGTAAAGTAAAATTTTATTTACAATTTGCATTTTTTGCGGGATTTTACGTTTTTCTGTTTTGAGAAGGGTTTTCCCACTCGTAGGCGGGATGATAAATAATAAAAAGCCCGCGGTCGAACGATCGCGGGTTTGACTTTAAATTATTTTGTATTAACTAAGCCCAGTTTTCAGCCTTGAGTTCGCGGCCCCAGATTTCCTTGACCACGTCTTCGACCTTGCGGTTTTCGAACAACATCTGATAAACGGCTTCGACAATCGGCATTTCAACGCCAAGTTTCTTCGCAAGAGCGCGCGTACTACGGCAAGTCGGGACACCTTCGGCAATCATCTTCATGCCAGCAAGCACCTGTTCGAGCGTTTCGCCCTTACCAATGTGTTCGCCCACGTAGCGGTTACGGCTGTGCTGGGAAAGGCAAGTCACGATGAGGTCGCCCATGCCGGCGAGACCTGCAAACGTTTCGGGCTTTGCACCGAGAGCCTTGCCCAAGCGGCACATTTCAGCCTGACCACGCGTAAGGATGGCAGCGCGGGTATTGTCACCAATCTTGAACTTGCCACTAGCTTCGAGGCCATAGAGCACGCCGGAAGCAATTGCAATCACGTTCTTCACGGAACCGCAGAGTTCCACACCGACAATATCAGTCGAAGTATAGACGCGGAGGTAAGAGCAGCTCATTGCCTGCTGTACAACCTTTGCAGAGTCTTCGTTCACGCAAGCAGCGACAATAGCGGTGAGCACGTGGCGGCTCACTTCTTCAGCATGAGACGGACCGCTAAAGGCAACCATCTTGTCTTCGGTCAGCCAAGGCACCTTTTCGAGGATGACTTCGCTCATGAGCTGGTCAGTGCCTTCGAGAATACCCTTTGTGGCGCAAACGACAATCGGTTCCTTGCCCTTTGCAGGGGTCCAAGAGCCAAGATTTGCGGCAACGCCTGCCATAAACTGCGACGGAACAACAATAAGAACCATGTCGCAGCCTTCAAGAGCGGCGTGCATGTCGGTCGTGTACTTAAAATCAGCCGGGAAAATAACGCCAGGGAGCTTGTCCTTGTACTGGTGTTCGGTGGAGAGAAGATCTACTTCTGCTTGGGAATTGGTCCAAAAAGTGAGTTCGTTCTTGTTTTCGTAAACAACTTGACCGAGGGTCAGGCCCCAGCCACCGGTACCTAAAACTGTAACTTTCATAATATCGTTCCTTAGTCATTGGTCAATAGTTAATGGTTCGTAGGCAATGCTCAACATTGCCAAAAATCATTGCCGCATATAATCTACAATATTTAAATGGGTATAGCCATTTTCAATTGCGAAAATTACTGGATTCCAGAAAGGTAATCCTAGAATGGTGACCCCGGACTCCGTTCCGGGGTGACATGCATGAACAAAAGGATTCTTCCTACCGTCTACTTCCTACTTTTTTCGCTTAGAGCCGAAGCCGTTCTCGGTGCCGTTGAGGAGGCGCTTGATGTTCGACTTGTGCTTCACAATGACGAACACGGCGACAATCACGGCGAGAATCATCTGGCCAAGGTTGATGCTTTCGAAGTAGTATTCTGGGCAGACATAGCCAAAGATGGAAAGAGCACCGAGAAGACCGCACCCGAAGATGCTACCGACGGAGACGTACTTCGTGGTGACCGTGAGGATAATCCAGAGGGCAAATGCGCAAAGAACCGTCAAGGGCGAAATCGCAAGGAACACGCCAAGTGCAGCAAGCACGCCCTTACCACCGCGGAAGCCTGCAAAGCAGGTGAAGCTGTGGCCGAGAATCACGAGGAGACCTGCAACAAGCGGGACCCATGCGCTGTAATCGGCGCCGCCAGCGGCCACCTGGGCTTCGCACATTTTCTGGGCGATGAACGGTCCAAAGAAACCCTTCAAAAGATCCATGAACACGACCGGGAGAGCAGGCTTCCAGCCGAGCACGCGGAATGTATTCGTGAGGCCCGCATTCTTGGAGCCGTAATCACGAATGTCAAAGTCCTTACCTTTCGCGAGTTTTGCGATCCATATGGCGCTGGGGATCGACCCCAGCAAGTACGCTATTGGAAGACTCAGTAAACTGTTCAAGTTCTTCATCCTTTCTAAGGGTTAACTTTCTATCAAAATTCAAGCGGAGCGGAGCACCCTGCAATTGGAACACATCGTAGAACTTTTTGAGCAAGTAGCGCTTGTACGATTCGTCGACAAGTTCCGGTGTGCGGGTTTCGATGTCGATAACCGGCGGTTCCACCATGATCTGGCAGGCGCGCGTGAGCATGACGACACGACCATTGTGGCTCGGAGGAGCTTTTTCCTGCAAGAAATTCGCAAAGCTTTCGGCAACGCGGTCACGGCCAAGCACACGGCGGCAGTTGGCATAGACGGTCTGGATAGCCTGAATCACGCGACCTACGCGCTGGCCTTCCTTGGCACTGATCGAGAGAATCGGTACAAATTCAAGCATCGGTTCGCGTTCGAGGAGTTCCTTGACCATGTGATCGAAGGACTTGTCGTTCTTGTTCGGGAGGATATCCCACTTGTTCAGCACGACGACGAGGCCCTTACCTGCCTTGCGGATTTCCGTGATGATGCGGTAGTCCTGGATTTCCATGCCGCGCGTGCAATCGACGACGAGCACAGACAAGTCAGAACGGCGGATGCTTTCGAGCGTACGCATGTTGCTGAAGACTTCCACTTCATCTTCGACGCGAGCCTTTTTGCGGAGGCCTGCGGTATCGGTAACCACGAACTTTTGTCCGTCAACGACAAAGTCACAGTCGATGGAGTCGCGGGTCGTACCCGGGATGTCGGAGACCACAGCGCGATCTTCGTTCAACAGGCGGTTGAGGAGCGTACTCTTGCCTGCATTCGGGCGACCGAGAATGGCAAAACGCACCGGGCGTTCTTCGCGGCGTTCGCCACGCACCGGAGTCGGGAGCACGGAGACCACTTCGTCCAAGAGCGAGAGGCAAGCGTAGCCGGTCAAGGCACTGACGGTACGCGGCTGACCAAAGCCGAGTTTGAGGAATTCGTAGCTTTCCTGGCGGTCGCCCTGCAATTCGCTCTTGTTCGCGACGAGGATGACCTTCTTGTCGAGCTTGCGGATGAGGCGCGCAAACTGCTGGTCGAGCTTGGTAATGCCCACGCGGATATCGACCATGAAGAGCACAAGGTCGGCTTCGTTCACGGCGTTAAAAATCTGGGCGCGGACGCTGTCCGCCAAGACGTCGATAGAATCATCGGGCAAGAATCCACCCGTATCGACGACTGTAAATTCATGACCCTTATAAATCGCATTCTGGTAATGACGGTCGCGGGTAACACCATCGCGATCGCTCACCACGGCGGCACGGCGGCCAAGAATGCGGTTGAAGAGGGAGGACTTTCCGACGTTCGGACGTCCAATTATGCAAACGATAGGTAATTTCATCGGGCACAAATATAGAAATTGTGTCTAGGGGGCGTTTAGACTAAAGACCAGCGACTAATGACCAATGACTAACAACCAATAACAAACATCTTTTTTCATTCTTTCTCGCAAGAATAATATATCTTTGTAGTGTATTATTTAGAGTTTTTCCCCACAGGTGGGAAGGACATACGAGGTTACTTTGGCTTCCATAAACGGAAAGACGGAAACTCTTTGCATTTTCGGGCATCCGGTTGCTCACAGCAAATCGCCCGCCATGCACAACGCCCTTTTTGACGCCCTTGGCATCAATGCGGCTTATCTCCCCTACGCACCCGAACCAGAAAATTTCGCCCAGGCGATTCAAGGCTTCAAGGCGATGAAGTTTCACGGTGCAAACGTCACCATCCCCTACAAGACGGAATTCTTCAATGCAGACGGAACTGCCCGCCTGGTGGATGAACTTTCGGAAATTTCGAAGTTCACCGGTAGCGTGAACACGCTGTACTGGAAGGACGGCATTGTCGGCGGAACGCTCTGCGGGACGACGACGGACCCATACGGCTGCGTGCGAAATCTCGAGGAGAATGGCGTGAATCCGTCAAACAAGAAGATTGCGCTCCTCGGAAACGGTGGTGCAGCGCAGTCGATTGCGTTTACGCTTGTGGAACAAGGAAACGAGCTTACTATTGTTTGCCGTTCAAAAGAAAAAGGCGAAGCTCTCGCAAGTTCTCTGAACAAGTTTTTCCAGTCCAGCAAAGCTGGCGACAAGAATTTCAAGACCGTTCAAGTCACGACGTTTGGTGAATTTGCAAGTATTTCTGCAAACTTTGACATCATCATCAACGCGACCTCGGTCGGCATGAACCCAAACATCGATGCCTCCCCCATTACAGACGAATGCCTGCACAATGGTCAGGTTGTCTGCGACATTGTCTACACGCCGCCTCACACCAAGCTTTTGCAGATGGCAGAAGCTAAAGGTTGCAAGATTGTAACTGGCGAAGGCATGCTCGTACACCAGGGCCTCGAAAGCTTTAAAAAGTGGTTCCCGAAGGAAACCGAAAACAAAACAAACGAAGAACTTACTGCGATTATGCGCAAAGGAATGCAGGGCTAATATGAAGAAGCATCTCTACTTTACCGGATTCATGGCCAGCGGCAAGAGCCGTACAGGTCGCGCCCTCGCAGACCGCCTCGGACGCCCGTTTGTCGATACAGATAACGTCATTGTAGAACGCGCAGGCAAGTCCATTAGCGAAATTTTTGAGCAAGAAGGCGAAGCCGCATTCCGCAAGATGGAACGCGACGTGATTGCCGAAATTGCACAGAGCGAAAAGCCTCTCGTCGTTTCTCTCGGCGGTGGTGCTCTCACGCAGGCCGAAAACTTGAAAGTCATCCGCGAAAACGGAACGATTATTCGCCTGTGGGCAAAGCCCGAAGTGCTTTCGGAACGCATTGGCCGCAAAAACACGCGACCGCTCCTCGCAAACCTTTCGGACGAAGAACGCCTCGAAAAAATCAAGCAGATGCTGAAAGACCGCGAAAAGAATTACGCCAATGCGGACTTTAGCGTCGAAAGCTCGAACGACTATTCCGAAACGCACGTCACGGAACGCATTATGCACATGCTCAAGTTCTGGGAAAGCCATGCACTTGACGTGCACCCGAGCGAAGGTGGCCGCTACCCGATTTTCATCGGCAAGAACATTGTGCCGGACGCCGCAATTATGCTTGAAGGCTTACGTCTTGCCCCGACTTACGAATTCTTGATTTGCACGGACACGACGATTGCCAAGGAACAGAACACGAAGCTTTCGGAACTCCGCGGTCAGGCAGGCCGTTGCCCGATTTTCAAGTTCCAGGCAGGCGAAGGCCACAAGACGCTCCACAACTTGAACCAACTTTACAGTTTCATGTTGCACCGCGGTTACACCCGCAAGAGCTGCCTTTTGCAGTTCAGCGGCGGTGTCGTAGGTGACATGGCTGGCTTTGGTGCCGCCACGTACCAGCGCGGCATTCCGTTTGTGCAGTTCCCGACAACGCTCTTGTCGATGGTCGACAGTTCCGTTGGCGGTAAAGTCGCCGTGAACCATGCCGAAGGCAAGAACATGATTGGCGCTTTCTACCAGCCGAAAGCGGTTGTCTGCGACATTTCTGTGCTGAACACGCTCCCCCCCACCGAATACTTAGCAGGTCTTGCCGAAATCGTCAAGTACGGCGTGATTTACGATGAAGAATTCTTCACCTACCTTGAAAATAACGTTGAAAAGATCAAGGCTCACAACTTTGACGTGTTGAAGCACATGATTTTCCGCAGTTGCCAAATCAAGGCCGAAGTGGTCGGCATCGACGAAAAGGAAGCAGGCCTCCGCGCCATCCTCAATTACGGTCACACGTTCGGTCACGCCATTGAAAAGCTTACGCATTACGAGCTCTACAGCCACGGCATCGCCGTTTCTTTGGGCATGCGAGTGGCCGCACGCGCTGCAGTGCTCCTCGGAAAGCTCTCGAAAGAAGACGAACAGCGCCAAAACAAATTGCTCGACGATCTCGGATTCCCGAAGACATACAACACGGATGTCGAAGCGGCTTGGGCTGCAATGGCAGTCGACAAGAAGGCAGAAAAGGGCACTAGAGTTTATATTTTGCCTACAAAGATTGGAAAGGTCGAAAAAGTTTGTAATATTGATAAGGGTATTATTGCAAATGCCTGGAAAGCCATCCAGGCAAGTGAGGTTTAGATGAGTATATTGGTTACCGGGGGAACGGGATCACTTGGGTACAGTATTCTATCTAACTTAAGCGGCACCAATCACGAGCTGTACAGCTTCAGTGATGAACTTCCGCAGCCGTGGCAAAAGGTCGAAGGAGTACAGTACCTGACCGGTGATTTGCTGGACTTCAGAAATGTGCTGGAAATGATTCAGAAAGTTTCCCCGACGCACATTTACCATCTGGCAAGCCAATCCTCTGTGGGGCTCAGCTACAAGAAGCCTTACGAAACGCTCAACATCAACTTGTTGGGTACACAAACGCTCCTCGAAGCAGTGCGACAGGTTGTGCCGAAGGCAAAAGTCTTGCTCCTCAGCAGTAGCGAAATCTATGGCAGGACGGAACAGCAACTGACTTACTTGCACAAGGAAACAGACCCTCCTAACCCGCTCACTCCGTATGCCACGTCCAAGGCATGCATGGAAATATTGGGAAACCAGTTCCGCAATGCAAACGGTCTGCATATCGTGTTTGCTCGTCCGTTCCACTTTACAGGTCCGCACCACAGCCGCCGCTTTGTAATCCCTTCCATCGCCTACCAGTTGGTGAAGATAAAGTATTACGGAGCAGAACCGGTCATTTATTCGGGAAGCCTCGACGTAAGCCGTGACGTGGTTGACGTGCGTGACGTTGCCCGCGCTGCCATCCAGATTTTGAACACCGCCGAATCCGGCGAAGCGTTCAACATTTGCTGTGGAAAGTCCTACACGTTCCGTGAACTCGTGGAAATGCTCGTGGACATCTCCGGCGTGAGCGTGGACTTCAGATTTGATCCGGGTTACGACCGTTGCAACGACATTCCGCTCCTAATTGGCGACCCCACCAAGATCATGAATCTCGGCTGGAAACCCATGATTTGCATGGAAGATTGCCTCTCGGATTTGTTCAACGAAATGGTGGTCCGCCGCCGCGTAGAACTCAAGATGGGCATGGGTCGCGACTTGCGTCTGTAACTTGTTCCATTTATCGGCAATTCATTCCGCAATAACCGCCGTTTAGCGAATTTCTACAACAAAGCTGTTCCACATGAACAGCTTTTTTTTATTTTTTCGAGTATGAGATTACAAATAAAAAATATTGCTTTGGGGATATGTGCCCTGTTTGCTTTGTCTGCGACAACACACGCCGCAGAAGTTGTTGGCCCGCAGGGTGGCGATAGAGCCCTCACTGTTAGCGACTTTATGCCGCACAATCCCATTTCCAAGGAATTTAACGAAACCTGGAGTTACCAGTTCGTGTTCGACAACGGCACACGAGCTTTTGTAAACTACTCCCTCCTTAACGTGCCCGGTTCCGGTCGTAAAATCGGCTGCGACTTGAACTTCTGGAATTTCAAGGGAAAGACCTACTCTGTTGGCCGCCAATACCCGCCAGAACGTCTCGTTGCAAGCAAGGAAAAGGCAACTATCGATATCAAGGGTGAATACAAGCTCGAGAACAAGCCGGGTAAAGGCCATCGCGTTCTTTATAGCGCCGACAAGGGCGGAAAATTCCTCCTCGACGTGACATTCGAAAGCGCAGTCCAGGGCATGGTCCCGGGAAATGGAGTCTGGACTTACGGCAAGGAAAAGATGGGGCAGTTCATCCACATTCCTTACGGACGCGTTACGGGTAAAATCGCCTACAACGAAGACACTTTGACAGTCAAGGGTTACGCCTACATGGACCAGATCTGGCAAACCGCACAGGCAACAGATATGGCAGCCCGCACCATCAACTTTAGCACAAGCGACAAATCCCCGATGCACGCAGGTCGCATCACGCTCACGAAAGATGGTAAGTTGATGGGTTACGCCTTATACAACGGACCGCAAGGCATGAAGGTAGCCATCCCGACAAAAGTCAAGGAAGGTGGCTCCGAATACAACGGCAAAAAATTCCCGACAACAACGCTCTCATTTGAATGGAAGAACGGAGTCCCGGCTATGGTGTTCCCCGTGAACAAGGTTTTGCAGAAGGCATCGCTTTTGGACAAGATTGACGGCTGGTTTGCAAAGAAGGCTATGAAGATTGCCGCAGGTGGCGAAGTATTGTTCTACCGCGGTAGAAGCCAGAACGGACTTGGCAAGAAAATTGACTGGGCTATTACAGGGGTCAAGGACTAATGACGAAGTTTAGACCGTGCATTGACTTGCACGATGGCAAGGTAAAGCAGATCGTCGGCAGTTCACTCTCCGACAGCGGAGCGGGACTCAAGACAAATTTTGAAACAGACAGATCATCCGCATGGTTTGCCGAACTCTACAAGAAAGACGGCATCAAGGGCGGACACGTGATTATGCTTGGCAAGGGAAACGAGAGCGCGGCAAAGGACGCGCTTTCGGCGTATCCAGGGGGCATGCAAGTTGGCGGTGGCATCAACGCCCAGAACGCTTTGGAGTACATCCAGGCAGGCGCTTCGCACGTGATTGTGACGAGCTGGATTTTCCCGGATGGAAAGCTCGACCGTTCGCGCCTTGACGAACTTGTAAAGACGGTCGGCAAGGAACACCTGATTTTGGACTTGAGCTGCAAGCGCACCGGCATGGTCGATGGCAAGCCACAGTGGAAGATTGCAACCAACCGCTGGCAGACGATTATCGATATCGAAATCAACAAGGAAACGCTCGAAGACCTCGCCAAGAGCTGTGATGAATTCTTGGTTCACGCAGCCGATGTCGAAGGCAAGCAACAGGGCATGGACGACGAACTCATCAAGTTCCTCGCCGAGAATAGCCCGATTCCTGTGACGTATGCAGGTGGTGCAAAATCGCTTGAAGACCTGATTCATTGCAAAGAAATTTCGAATGGCAAGATTGACCTTACCATTGGTAGTGCATTAGACTTGTTCGGTGGCAAAGGAGTGAAGTATGACGACTGCGTCAAGTTCAACAAAGCTCAAGGCTAGCGACAAGCTCGATTCTCGCCCGGCCATCTTTGGTCGAAAGGTCACGAGCACCTTCCGTAAAATTTTCTCGTTTGACCACAGACCGCCCGGAAACATCCGCACTTGCTGGATTCCGCCTCTTGTGTTTTTCACGCCGATTATAAACTTGCCGAAGCTCTTGAAGTTGCGCTTTTTCTTGAAAAAGGAACGCCAGAAAAGAGACCCGGACGATGTACGCATTCTGTTTTACTCGGACAATCTGGACGAGACAAACGGCATCGCAAACAACTTGAGAAACGTGATTCCGTACATGCGCGCTCACGGTATGAAGGCTTACCTCGCCGGCAGTGCGTTTAACACGCGCCCGTGCGGTGTGATTGAAAACAGCTATTGCGTTTTGTTACCGCGTTTGTTCAGCATGGAACAGCTCGGGTATGCGAACAGCGAACTTGCGATTCCGCGCATTTCGCCGGCACTGAGATTGCTCAAGCGCTACCCCATCGACATGATTGAACTGGAAACGCCGAGCCCTGGCGCTTGGGTCGTTTGCCTATGCGCATGGATTGCAGGCATCAAGGTATTTAGCCATTACCGCACCGACGTGCCGACTTACGCAAAAACGCTTGTAAAAGCGAAGTGGATGCACACGTACGTGCTCTGGCTCATGCGCATTTTCTACTGGATGGCGCGCCCGGTCATTAGCCCTTGCGATGACTATGCAGACATTCTGCAAAAGGACTTGAAGGTCCCTGCAAACCAGGTGCAGATTCTTCCCCGCGGACTCCCGCTCGATCGTTTCTCGCCGACATTGCGCGGTAAAGGCGCTTGGGAAAAGTTCGGCAACGAACGCACCAAGAGACCCGTGCGATTTGCATTTATCGGTAGAATTTCCAAAGAAAAGAATCTGGAATTTTTGAACTCTGTGTGGAGCAAGTTCTCGGCCAAGCATGACGACGTGGAACTCATGTACGTGGGCTACGGTTGGTATCTCGAAGAAATCAAGAAGCAGTTCAAAGACAATCCGAGCGTTTGCTTTGCAGGCGAACAGGGCGGCGAGATGCTCGCAAGCCTTTATGCGGATGCGGACTTTTTCTTGTTCCCAAGCACAACGGACACGTTCGGAAACGTTGTCGTAGAAGCGATGTCTACAGGCACGCCTGCAATTGTAAGCAATTACGGCGGTCCGCACGACATTGTGCAGGACGACAGTTGCGGACGCATTTTGCCAATTGATGCAACAAAGTGGTTGGAAACGCTCGAAGAATGCCGAACCATCAAGCTCGAGAAACCGGAACTCTACGAACAGATGCGAATTGACAGCCACAAGCGCAGCGAACGCTACACGCTTGCAAGCTCGACCAAGACGCAGTTCGAGTTCTTTAGAAAGCTCAAACGAGAAGTATACGGGATTTAGTTAGACGAGAGATGATTAAATCATCAGGATAGTACACGTCCCTTTTTAAAAATGCGTCCTCCCCCGATATATTCGGGGGAGTTTTTGATTGGAAAAACAAAAGAATCTTGGCAAAAAATATATTATTGAGATAGAGAATATTTTTAGAAATTTTTGGAGAACTATATGGATAATACGGATACCGTTGATTTCCAAACAATGGAAGTTTGGAAAAAATTTTACGACATAATGAAAGCAAAAAAAGAAAAAGGAGAAACATCTTTGGTTTATATCGCAGGAGGAGGAGGCGATTCTACAGCATCAATTGGAAGCGGAAAGACTCATGCCAAATATCTCAACTGTTGTATACAATACATACCTGATGGAGCCGATGCGTTTAACTGGAGAACATTAGGTTGTCATTTTGAAATAGACTCCAAAACAAGTGAATATTGGATAGTTTTTGACTGCGAGGATGATTTAGTCCGAGCTGATTATACAAAAGACATCCGTTCAAGAGACATTTTGGGTAGACTAATTGAGCATAATCAGAAACTTCAAAATGGGAAAATTGAAATAAAAGGTTTTGATATAAAAGACTGGAGAGGCAAATCAAATTGCAGAATAATTTTTAGCAGAATATCAAGGAATCAAAACGCAAATACAATCGCTCAAGAAATGGCAACAAAAATGGTAAGTTTCGCAAACGAATATGGTCATGAAATTGAAAAACTAATTGATCAAGCCAAAGGCATTCAACCACAGGAACCCAAAACAGAAAATTACACACCAAAGGATCCCACCTCCAAGGCCAATGAACTTGTAGAAACCTGCAAGGATCTTCTAGATAAAAACCACAACATCATTCTTCATGGAGCTCCGGGCACAGGAAAAACCTATTTGGCAAAAGAAATTGCAAAGGCGATGAATGCCGAATATGAAATGGTGCAATTTCATCAGTCCTATGACTACACCGACTTTGTAGAAGGACTGCGTCCTGTTAAAAAAGAAGGTTCAACGGACATCGTTTTCGAGTTAAGAGACGGCGTATTTAAACAATTCTGCCAAAAAGCGCTCCGTAGTGAAAAGAAATATGTTTTCATTATTGACGAAATCAACCGTGGCGAAATGTCTAAAATTTTTGGGGAACTATTCTTCTCTATCGATCCGGGATATCGCGGAGAAAAAGGCAAAATTAGGACACAATACGCGAATCTTCAAGATGAAACAAACGAATTTGACTATGTCTTGGGAAATACCGACCAAAACTTCGGTCACTTCTTCGTTCCTGAGAACGTCTATATCATAGGAACTATGAACGACATTGACCGCAGTGTCGAAAGTATGGACTTCGCCATGCGCCGCAGATTTGCCTTCAAGGAAATCCTTGCAAAAGACCGTGTAGAAATGCTAAACGATTTTAATTCTGAAGAATTAAAAGATCAAGCAATCAATCGTATGGAATCTCTAAACGCCGCTATTGAAAAAATTCCGGGACTTACCGCAGCATACCATATCGGTCCTGCCTATTTATTGAAATTAAAGAACTATAACGGCGATTTTGATCAATTATGGAATTACCATATTGAAGGAGTTGTTAAAGAATACTTGCGTGGCATTGATAAAAATGACAAACTTTTAAATCAGCTAAAAGACGCATACAATCTAAAAACCGTAGAGCCTACAGCAAATTCTACAGATAACGAAGAAGTGTAGAGACTATGCGAATATCTCTACTTGACAACCAGATCAATAAGCCTACAGAGTGGAAAGACGCAGCAAGCGCAGACTACAAGGACGATTACAAAGAAATTCTCGATCAATTCAACGAAGTTTCTTTACAGGAATTGCAGTCTAACGAATTAGACGAAACGCGCTTTCTCGTTTTTCCTTCTGAAAACGCCAAATCCGATCTAGATCAAAAAGACAGGTTTATCTACAAACTAGATTGGAAAAAGCGCAAGGCACCAGCGTTCCAAACGGGCAATGTCATGGGCTTTATGAGCCTAGCAGATGATTTGCAAATGCAAATCACCTCCCGTTTTGACAAAGCTGACAAGAACTTCTTTTTGCACTACATGCTTCAAAAAGTATGTAATGTCGCCTTGACGCCCAAAACAGATTCTCTTGATGAATCCATATTGGATTTCCTTTATTACCTATTTCCGGGATACCTCAAAGAAGCCTGTTCGCAGGGCATATACCGAGCTTACGTAAAGCAAGAATACAACGACGCCAACATTCGCGGGCCAATAGACGTCGCTCAACATATTCGTTACAACACTCCATTCAACGGGAAAATCGCCTACCACACCCGCGAATACACAACCAATAACAAAGTAACTCAATTAATCCGACATACCATTGAATACATCCGCTCCTTGAACGAGGGCGGAATCATTCTAGAGTCTGATGGTGATGTTCGAGATGACGTCAGCGACATTATCGCCGCAACCCCGACCTATTCTAAGAATTCTAGATTACAAGTCATAGCGCAAAATCTATCTCCTGTCACCCACCCGTATTACACAGCCTATGAACCTCTGCGAAAGCTGTGCCTAGCCATTTTGCGTCATGATAAATTGAGCTACGGCACTAACGCCAACGAGCCCATTAGAGGAATTCTTTTTGACGGGGCTGCCTTGTGGGAAGAATATTTGGCAAAGGTATTTGAAGAACAGAATCTGGATTACCTAACTCATCCAAACAACAGAAAACGAACCAACGGCATTCAGATTTTTGAAAATGGTAGACACTACTACCCTGATTTTTACTCTAGAAATTCATCCAAAGACACAAATGACGGAATTATAATTGACGCCAAATACAAATACGCTTGTACACGAGAAGATTATTTCCAAATGATTGCATATATGCATGCACTCAAAATAAGCAAATCGGTACTCATATCGCCAAATTCTTGTGAACATCCTGATTCAGCCTTTGTTGAATATAAGGATTCAAAAAAAATAGTCGATAATGGTGGCGAAATATTTCGTTTCAAAATTCCAATCTGCCCAAACGTTAATACATTTGCCGATTTTTGCACATTAATGAAATCAGTCGAAAAAGAACTCGCTAACCGCATTACAGAAACTATACGCACCACCTTATGAATCAGCAATCATTAAAGAAACTCCGCGAATGGTTTAGGGCGAACGCGGCAGAATTGCCGTGGAGGCCTGCAGACTTGGACGCGCCCCGTGATCCGTATGCGGTATGGATTAGCGAAACGATGTTGCAGCAAACGCAGGTTTCGACTGTCAGGGATTATTTTATACGATGGATGAAGCGGTTCCCAAATGTGGAAACGCTCGCCCAGGCAGAAGAAGCCGAGGTCTTTAAGTATTGGCAGGGGCTTGGGTATTATAGCCGCGCTAGGAATATATTGAAGACGGCGAAGATTGTTGCGTCCATTCAGCGCAAGATGCCCGAGACGCGCAAGGAATTGGAAGCGTTGCCGGGAATCGGAGCGTACACGGCGGGCGCCATTTTAAGCCTCGCCTACCACCAGAGAGAAGCGATTCTGGACGGGAATCTCGTCAGGATTTTTAGCCGATTGTACGAGCTTGATTTTTTGCCGACTGACAAAGGAAAAATTATAGATTGCCACGCCTCCTTACAGGAGGCTCGCAATGACGTGAGAGCAAGCGAGATTTATTGGGAATATGCGCGGGAGGTTGCGGATTCGCCAAAGGCGTATATGCACAACGAAGCACTGATGGAGCTTGGACGAACAGTTTGCAAGACAAAGTCTCCGCTCTGCGAAACATGCCCGCTCCATAAAGAATGCCGCGCATTTTTGGATGGTCGCACAGCAGAATTTCCACCCGCAAAAAAACGCACCGAAAAAAGCTGGCACGGGACAGTGCTCGTTATCGAGAGTGCGGACGAAAAAATTTTAGCCGTAAACGGCGGGCAAAAATTCTTGGACAAGCAACTGGCGCTACCGCATTTTGAAAGTGCTCGCCATGCAACCGTTGCACTCCCCGCCAAAGCAGAAGATTACATTAACGCCGACGATGTCGAATCGTTAAAGCATTGCGGAACATTCCGCCATAGCATCACGGTGCATAAAATCGAATGCGATGTATTGCACGTGCAACTATCAACAACAGCAAAAGCAACACACTTGCCAAAGCCAACAGCCAATAGTGACAAGCCGACCGCATTTGAATGGATTGAAAAAGCGAAAGCCTTGGAGACTTTCGCTAATTCATTCAGCTTAAAAGCACTAAAGAAATGTCTTTAGGAGATGCCTGCATCCTTCGACTTTGCTCAGGACAGGCTCCGGCAGGCATGACAGGTCGGAATAATTAGTGCTAGTTAAAAGCTCTTCTTTGCAGTGCAGAAGAATCGGATGCGGCTATGCCCGCCATTCGGTGCTTCTATAACTTCTTCACCTAAAGCTTGGATAATCGAGCCTGCTAAAGACATTCCCCATTTCGGGAAACGCTGTTCAAACGTAGCGTCCCAGAACCAGTCTCCCTTTACGACATACGGATTCCTGGTACGGAGATTCCACTCAGCATCACTTCTATAACGCAATGAATGTGAAATACGGAACGTCTTGTTAATAAGCCAATCCGCATTGAACGAAACATAAAATTCCGCAGGATTGACCTCAAAACGTTTTTCATCGCCGTCAATACGTTCAAAGCCCGTGAGCGCTGTAAAGTTGAAGAAATCTTTAAGCCAGAGCTTTAACCAAAATTCACCCGTTACGCCTTTAATCCATGAATTTATGCGAGAGACATCGCCATGACGGTACGTAAAGATTTTGTCTTTGACAAATGATTCTGCGTCAAAAGTTTCAGCACCATATTCAGCCCAAAAACTTCCACGAAGACCAAAGCCGAAGAAATTCGTCAGAGAATCTTCAAAACGGACGTAGCCTTGCAACAAGTTCATTCGACCCGCTGCAGTCAGTGAAATGGTATCGCCGTCGAAATATTCATGCGTATCGGCAATCGGATTCAAGCGCGTTCCGGCAATATTCTTGGCACCGACTGTAATATTCATTTTTTCGAGAGCAGGTATCAAATATTCAACGCTATCTTGAACAAGCCAATCTCTATCATTCACGCCAAACATCACATCGAACTTGAGGTTGTCCATCGGGCGAACGCCCATTTCAAGGAATGGCCACAAGACTCGATCGTCAGCAAGACCTGTATAAACAGTACCCTCATCATTAACAAAACGGAATGCAAGACCTGCAGAAAGCTGCAACATACCACGTTTACACGTTTCGCTACAGCTGTAGACAACAGAGCCGTTCACTTCTTTGCGTTCACCAGTTTCCTTCTTTCGTTTGTCCTGATATTCCGCATTTTCATAAACAAGCGTGGTCGAGAAATTACCGATTTCTGCACGTGCTTCAATTCTCGGCTTGTACTCCACAGGGATCCATCTGGAGCTTTCGGTAAAGATCCACAAGTATTCCTTGCCGGCGAGAATGGATGCATCTATAAAGTCATTCGTATAACCGATTCCACCATAAGCCGAACTGAAAAACGGCCAGTTTTCGCCAAAGAACGAGAACGATCCGTCAACTTGATCCATACGATATTTGCGTGCCGTATAGAAGCCATAATGGTCATCCTGGAATAGACGGAACGTCGCCCATAAGCCATGGAACAACGGCGTACGGAAACCACCTTCCAAAATCGGAGTTCTATTAATAGGGCGATCTTCAGCATCTGTGAGGAAGTCATGATAAATTAAATCACCCAATTCATTACCCGTCTTCATCCAGAAGGATGGCGTAGCGATTGGAGTCCAGCTCGGCAAAACGGACATGCGATTAAAAAGCAGACGATAGCGCAACTTACGCGGAGTCCACAATTCACTTTCGGAATGAATTCCGCCTGCGCCAAGAGCACGGTCAAAATAATATGTCGGACCTGCAATTAAGAACGTACCGTCATCGCGAGAAACAACTTCCAAGCCCTCCATTTCGGCATCAACGGATGCGAAAGCAGAACAAGCGGATATAGCCAAAACAGAAAATATTTTATTTAAAAAGGAGTTCATTACCAGATGCTCCTTTCAAGAGTGAGTCCTGCAGATAACATATTAGAGCGTTTGGGAAGAGTCCACAGCTGTTCCCATGATATGTGGAAACCCGCACTGTATTCTTTAAACTTAAACACTGGCAAACTAATCCTTGCATACCAGCCAAATTCCGTTTCGTTATCGGTCAAGGTTCCACCGCGTTTTTTATAATCCATTTTTTCGGTATCGGCACGAGTCCAGTTACAAGCGAAACCTCCCCCAAGAATAACGGGACTGATAACATTCCATTTCCAGTCCACACCGACACGTCCCATAAACTGGTGAACGCCATCATAGTAAATATCGGTATTCGGCTTGAAATACGTGTATTGGAACATCACGATTCCATCAACATTTTCCCAATAAGTGTAGCGGACACCGACACCGCCATACAAGGCATTTTTCACAGCATCCATCAAGCGCCCCATCGGGTAGATTTCGCCACCTTCGATGAACACGGACAAATGCGAGAACGAGATATCGTTTGCAACAGCCGCAGAGTCGTTTCTAAACGCAAACGGATCTTCAGCATGTAAAAGCGATACCAAACTTAAAGCTAGAATCGTAATGAGTTTTTTCATTTTTTGTATTCCAAAGCTTGTGCGAAAAAGCCGTCGAGGCGGGAATCCTTGAGGCCAGGCAAAACGGGTTCGCCAACTTTCACAAATTCAGGATGAGCCTTGACGAAGCGTGCGATGACTCGCGTTGTTTCCGTCGGATCGGGGCTGCATGTGGCATACACGAGGCGCCCGCCAGGAGCGAGTGCGGCAGATGCGTTTTCGAGAATCTTGAACTGGAGTTCGGCAACTTCATTGATGGATTCCGGAGTCATGCGGTAAACGGATTCCGGACGGCGAGCTATCACGCCCATGTTGCTACACGGGACATCGAGAAGAATGCGGTCGAACTTAGACAAATGCTGCGGAGCGGTCGCGGAGGCTTGGGGTTCTGCGGCGAGGTCGATGACTTCGGTCTTGATGTTCGTGAGTCCGAGGCGGTTCATCAAGTCCTGCATTTTTTCGAGACGCGAGGCAGAAGAATCACTCGCGAGAATTTCAAGCGAGCTATCCATTTCGGCCATGAGAGCGGTCTTGCCGCCGGGAGCGGCGCAAGCGTCCCAGACTTTCAAGCCGGGCTTCAAGTCGAGGAGTTTCACGACTTCGAATGCAGACGGATTCTGGAACGAGAATTCACCCTTCACAAATTCCGGAAGCGCAAGCAAAAGCTTCACGCCCACGTCACGCGGGATTTCAATAAAGCGGTCGTAGAGAATCGAGGCGCCCGTAATGCCGATTTTTTCGGCAAGCACCGGAGCGCTCGTCTTTTGCAAGTTCACGCGAATCCATTCAGTTGGGCGCTCCAGCGTCGCCTTCGCCAAGGCTTCGGCGCGGTCGCCTCCGTACACATCGAACCAGCGACGCACAAGCCATTCGGGCACGGAATTTTCGACGCTCACACGGCGAACGCGCTGCGGTGGAAGCGCAGGCTCGCCTTGACGGCGAGCAGTGCGAAGCACAGCGTTCACAAGCCGCGCAGTACTCTCGCCAAGATTTGCAGACTTTGCGAGTTCCACGCAATCATTGATTGCAGCGTAATCCGGCACGTCCATGAAGAACATCTGGAAGAGGCCCATTTCAAGAATCACGCGGGCTTCGAGCGATGGCAATTTTTTCGTGAGCGACTTGACGAAATATTCAAGGTACAAGTGCCTGCGGCAAACGCCCAGAGCAAGTTCCATCGCAAATGGAGAAAGTCCGCTTTCCTTGATGAACGAGCCATCTCTTTGCCAAAGCAAAAGGACTCGAAAGGCTTCTTCACGTTCCGTTAACAAAATTGAAGTCCCTCGCGCTTTTGAATGCCACGCATAAAGTCTGCTACAGGCATCGGCTTTTTGCCTTCGGCCTGAATTTCAATCACTTCGAGAACGCCATCGCCAGTGCCGACAAAGAGTCGGTTGTCCTTAAATTCAACAACACCCGGAGCAAGATTCGGACCATTCTCGGGAGTGTCCGTCTGGCGCAAGTACACCATGCGACCACCGAGCTTTCCATAGCCACCCGGCCACGGATTGAAGGCGCGGATGCGATCGTGAATCGTGCGAGCCGGCAAATTGAAGTCGATCAAGCCTTCTTCTTTCTTAATCTTCGGAGCGCCACTTGCCTGAGCGTGGTCTTGCGTCAAATCCTTTTCGCAACCGTTCTTGAGCTGGTTCAAAGCATCGTCCAAGGCATCGCAACCCGGAGCGACCATTTTATCGAGCAAGCTTGCGGTTGTGTCCTGATGGTCAATCACGACCGTGCGCTGTGCAAGAATCGGACCATGGTCCATCTTTTCGTCCAGGCGGAAAACAGTCACGCCTGTTTCCTTGAGGCCATCGGCAATGGCACGCTGCACCGGAGCGGCACCGCGGTACTTCGGGAGCAAACTGCCGTGAACGTTCACGGCACCAAACTTCGTGATGCCCAAAATATTCTTGGGCAAGATGGAATACGCCACAACGACATACAAATCGGCATCGTACTTGCGGAGGTCTGCTTCGAATTCAGGAGATTTCAAGTCCGTCGGCTGCAAGACCGGCAAATTGTGCTTGAGCGCAGCCTCTTTCACGGGCGGAGGCGTAAGCACGCGGCCACGGCCTGCCGGGCGATCGGGCTGTGTGACAACAGCTAAAACTTCGTTATCGGAAGCAACGAGGTGCTCCAAGAATTGAGCCGCAAACGCGGGCGTTCCCATAAATACAATTTTCATACCGCAAAATATAGCTATTAGAAAGCATTTCAAGTCTTATATAAAAAGCACTTGCTCTAGTATAAGCGAGAAGTTTAAATAACTATAGAAACAGAAACAAATCGTTGAGAGAATAAAAGCGTCGGCCAAGGATGGGGAGGGTGCAGGGAGGGGCCCGTGCGGCCTTCGCAACTCCGAGCTGGGGCCCCGCCCGCATAATCTACTTTTTGCATTAAAAAAAACACCTTTGGCGTGAGCCCTTATTTTCTATCTTTGGGCGCATGCGAGTATTTTTACAACTAGCCCTGATTTTGGGGATTTGCTACGCAGGCGACCTCATTCATGATTACACGGGCATTCCCGTCCCCGGCAACATTCTCGGAATGCTCATCCTGCTCTTGTTACTTTGCCTAAAAATCGTGAAACTCGACCAGATTCGCGAAGTGAGCGATTTCTTCTTGAAACGCCTTTCGTTCTTCTTCTTGCCACCTGCAATCGGCCTTATGCTCGTCGGCGATGACGTCAAAAGCCAGTGGCCACTATTGCTGTTCCTCTGCATCGTGATTACAATCGTGACCATGGTAACGACCAGCTGGACCGTTCAACTTTTAAGCAAAAAGAACAAAAACAAAAATTGATTTTTTAGTGCGCTATGTTTGGAATTATTCTTACTATCATCGCTTTTGAGCTTGGCGTCACCATCCGCAACAAGTGGCGTAATCCGCTCCTCAATCCAATCCTCATCGCCACCATTCTCATCATCGGATTTTTGACCGTCACGGGAATCAAATACGAAACATACAAAGTAGGTGGTGATTACATTTCGTTCTTTCTCGGACCTGTAACAGTTCTGCTTGCCGTTCCTTTGTACAGACACATTCAGGCACTCAAAAACAACTGGCTCCCAATTTTAACAGGGATTCTCGTGGGTTGCATCACAAGCATTGCCTGCGTGATCGCTTGCGCCAAGATTTTCAACATCAGCAAGACACTGATGCTTTCGCTCATTCCGAAGTCCATCACTATTCCGATGGGTTCTGTGGTATCCGAGCAAATTGGCGGTATTCCGTCAATCACGATTGTGGCAATAGTCATTACAGGAATTACAGGCGCCGTGACAGCACCGCTCGTTTGCAGATTTTTCCGCATCGGGAATCCTGTTGCACAAGGCGTTGCCATTGGAACAGCGAGCCACGCACTTGGAACGACAAAGGCGATGGAAATTGGAGAAGTTCAGGGCGCCATGAGCAGCTTATCCATTGGCGTCGCGGGCGTGATGACCGTATTCGTGACACCTGTATTGTTGAATGTGTTCGGGTAAAACAAGAATGGCGATGCCGGAACGGAGTCCGGCATGACAGAGAAAGAGTTCCAATCACTTTACCGGGCTTTTCCCGATTAGCACGGTCGAGATGATGCTTTCGGATTCGGGAATATCAAGAAGCTTTTTGAGTTCGTCGTGGTAGAAGAAATGTTCTTCGCGGGCGGTCTTGTTGAGCAAGCGCGCGGAGACGTAAAGCGATTCGGCGAGCACACCTGCGTTTAGATTCATGTAGCGATAGCCGCGGTTTCCAAGCACCTGGCAAGATTCATTCAAGTTCGAAGTCAGCACCACTGCGAACATGGAATTTTGAACTTGTTCAGGAACGGCAAAGCACTTGTTAAACTTTTTCGGATTGGCAGAACCGCTTTGCATGTAGATGGACTTGCGAACAGGGATGTAGCGGTACACGCCCGCATACACGAACATCACATCAAAAACCACCACCCAAATTTTTATAAGCCCGGCACCAAAAGCGTTCAACTGCGCGAGTTCCAACCAGCGCAACAACGACGAGAAATCATCCAAGTCTAGCGTTCCGTGAACAAAAGGCGCAGCGAATTTTTTATCAGTGCGCAAATACCACAGTTCACGCAAATAATACTCATTCGTAAACTTCGACGGCGTCAGCGGAAATTCATCGCCCGGGAGCGCCTGCACATTCAAACGGCGCACCTTCATGCAAAGGTTCAAGTCATCAATATTTTCGAGATGATTCTGCAGCATGAATCGTGACGGGTAACGCGAAATTTCAAAATTGCTCTCCGCCTCGCCCACATACGCACTCATTTCCGCATGGTTCGAATACGCGAGTTCACCAACGCCATCATCGACGGAATTGAACGCAACCATGCTCTTTTCAGGGAAAACAGCAATCGCCGCCATCGGCATTTCGGTCGCCCCAAGCTTGAGCGCAACCGCAATAGAATCATCGACAAACCCGCCAAGCGCAAAGACTTTTTGCCCACGTGACTTTGCCAAAAGAATCGTGTTTGCACAAGCAGAGCCCACGTCCATTTGCACTTGTCGATATGCCGCCTCGCGGAATCGCCAAACAGCACGTTCCAAGAGCCCTGTGTAAATGAAAATCGTCTGCGCTTCGGTTATAAATTCCTGTTCCGGAAACGATGCAAGAATCGCCTTGCGAGCATCAGCACCACCGAACTTGACGAGCTTCGATTCTTCGCGGTCCACGTAATAAACGCCATCGGGAACCTCGCCCCCATGCACCACGGCATAGACGCAAACCGGATTCAGGTAATCCGCCGAAACCGGCGCCAAAAGAGGCATGAAAGCGGCCGTCAGAGGGTAACGATTGCACCCCTCGTAGCGCTTATCGGCATACGCTTGCTTTTCCCAGTGCATAATGACGGGATCCCCACTTCCATGGGGAATATACTGGGTCGATTCGTGGTAAATTTCCGAAAAATAGCGCATCCAAAACCAAAGATAAAAAGATTAACGTTTGTCAAAAGCACCATGTCAGTTAAATGAAATATTTTTTAACGTTTTTCGTATAGAAAGTGGAGTTTTCGACCAAAACACTTATTACACTTTTTGTTCCGATATATCATTTTACATAGCATAAATCGAAGCCCCAAATATATCTTTGGTAAGGAAGAAAAATCACTTTAAGAGGGTTTTATGCAACTCAAGAATTTCTATCCCAAAATGAGCATTCTCGGAATCGCAACCGTGATCGCTCTGACCGCCTGTAGCGACGAAAATCCCACACTACCGCAGGTAACCGACCCGAACGGAGGGATTTTCAATCCGACTCCGGGTTCCAGTAGCGACATGACTCCGACTTCTAGCGATGCCGTCATTGATCCGACGTCTAGCTCCGCAGTAGTTGTAGACCCGTCCACCCTCCCTGCAGAAGGTCCGATTACCCAGCCGGCAGGTCTCGGCATTTTGGTCGACGACTTCGAAGACGGTGACAACTTGAGCAAAATCAACGATTACTGGTACACCTACAACGATAACGACAACGGTGGCGCATCCATCATCACAACTCCGCTGAACGAAGAAGAAAACATCATCCCGGGTCGCGTCAACAACGGTTCCAACTACGCTTTGCAAGTCAACTACACACTTGACAGAGGCGAATACGAATACGATCCGTACGTGGGCTGGGGCGTTCAAGTCGCACCGGACGAAGCCAACGGACGTTTTGGCGGCCTTACCTACTGGTACAAGGGCGGCGCCCACGAAGTGCATGTCGAAATTACTGACGTCGAAGACTATGACGTGCATCTCGCCAAGTTCCCGGCATCTCGCACTTGGAAGCAGGCAGTTGTCCGCTTCAAGGACCTCGTACAAGGCGGCTGGGGCAAGGAAGTCCCGTTCGACGCCAAGCACATTAATGCAATCAGCTTCCAAGCAAAGGGAAGCAAGAGCAAAGTCATGACCGACTCACTCTTCATCGACAACATCTATTTGCAGGACTCCTCTGAAGTCGAAAAGGACCAGCCGGATATGGAAATCATGGATCCAGTGATTCCGACGGTCGAATTTACCGAAGCCGAAATTACGGTGACAAACCCGTTGCAGGAAAAGGCCATGAAGTACCTCAACAAGGGCGTCAACTTTACCAACTGGCTCGAAAATGCCGATGGCAAGTTCAAGTCCTTTGAATTGGGCGAAAAGGATGTCCAGATTCTCGCAGAAAATGGTTTCAAGAGCCTCCGTTTGCCGATTGACCTTGACCTCTATGCCACAAACCGCGATGCATTTATCGCCGGCACCGATACCGAGCTCAAGTTCGATGACGACACCTTGTTCCTGGTTCTCGACTCCTTTGTAGAATGGACAGCCAAGTATAACATGTCTCTCGTCATCGACTATCACGAATATGACAACAGCTACAACGCCACCAGCGCCAAGGACGCCAACTACATCAAGATGATGGCAGAAGTGTGGAAGCACGTTGCAGCCCACTACGCCGAAAGCCCACGCGAAGACTTGTTCTTCGAACTCCTGAATGAACCGGACATGAGCGATGGAAAGGTCACTGCAGCAACATGGACAACCGCAGCCCAGGCCATGATTGACGCCATCCGCACTGTTGATACCAAGCACACCATCCTCTTCGGTGATGCCCAGTGGTACTCCATCACGCTCCTCGCCAAGCGCACTCCGTTCACCGATGACAACATCATCTACGTGATCCACACCTACGAACCGTTCGCCTTCACGCATCAGGGCGGTTCCTGGACAGACTACGCCACCATTCACGACATTCCGTTCCCCTACGATCCGGCAAAGTGGTCTACGGTTTCTGGCGACTTCGGTGTCAACAAGAGCACAAAGTCCTACGTAAGAACGGCCATCAAGAACTACTACAAGACCGGCAGCAAGGAAGCCATCTTGGAACAGATTCTCAAGGCCAAGAAGTGGGCTGCCACCAACAACGTGCCGGTGATCATCAACGAATTCGGCGCATTGAACCTCCGCTCTACCGCAGAATCCCGCATCAACTACCTCACGGCTATGCGCGAAATCTGCGACACGCTCCAGATTCCTTGGACGCACTGGGGCTACACCGGCAACTTCTCCGTGATTGAAAACGGCAAGTTGATCGAAGGTTTGGACAAGGCTCTCGGCGTCGGAAAATAGTTTCTTTCCTTAAAACCCCCTCAAAAAAAGGCTACGCAGAAATGCGTAGCTTTTTTTTCGTAGTAGGCAGTAGGAAGAATAGCGCAACAAGTACAGTTGACACAGACTTACCACAGAATCCAGTATTCCAACATTTTTGTGATAGGCTTATTACGTATCTTTATTATCGTAATAATAAATCCTCATCTCCTCCAAGCAACCGCATGAGCAATCATGCGGTTTTTCTGTATATTTTTATTTTTCTAAGCACATACAAAATTCTAAATTACAACCATGAAGATTAAGATAAAGAGCATTTTTGCAGTCTGTTCCGCATTGTTAGCGGGAACAGCATGCGCCGCCGGCTTTTACGGCAACCAGAGCGATATCAAGTGGAAAACCGCAGGCACGGAACATTTCCAGTTCATCTACCCTGTTGAATATTCAACTCACGCCGCTAAAGTTTCCGCTTACGCCGAAGCCGTTTACGATTCCGTCACAAGCCGCTACAACAAGCCGCTCCCACGCATCAATGCGGTTTTGAACAATGCCCTTTATAGCAACGGCAGCGCCATCCCGAGCGAAAATGCACTGAACCTCTGGCTCACCAACTGGGATTTTAAAATCCGTAGCAGTCACGGCTGGATTTCAGACGTCGTAACGCATGAATTTAGCCATCTTGTGAGCATTGAAAGCGGAGCTAAGATTGTCCCGAACCTTTACGGTTTCCAGTTCAGCTATACGGACTATTATAACGAACGCACGAGAAGCGATTTTCTCACGATGATCCCGTTTACGTTGCAGCCGCTTTGGCTTGCAGAAGGAACCGCTCAATACGAATCTTCACGCATGGGATTTGATGCCTGGGACACGCACCGCGACATGCTTCTCCGCACAGCCGCCTTGAACGACAGCCTCATGACGCTCCCGTACATGCACGACTTTTCGGACAATTCGCTGTTTGCAGAACTTGGCCCCTACACGCAAGGTTTTTCACTCGTGCTCTACATCGCGAAGCATTACGGAGAAGATGCAATCCCCAAAATTTGGCATGAACTTGGTAAACCCTATCGCGCCACGCTCAATGGAGCCATCAAGAGCGTACTAGGTATCAGCGAACAGCAGCTTTACGACAACTGGAAAAAAGAAATTACCGAGCATTACCAGGCGCAAAAAGATTCTCTCGGCACACTTGTCGAGGGCACCAAGATTACCAAGGACGCGTTCTGGAACGACTTCCCTGTCGTGAGCGGCAAGAACCTCTACGGCGTTTCGAATTTTGGCGGTCCGTGGTTTGACGGAAGCGTGTTCAAGATTCCGCTGGAAGATACTCTCAAGACGAGCGACAGTACGGCGACAGATTCCGCAAAAGTCGCGGATTCTAAAAACGCCGATTCTACAAAAGTTGAAGTTGGCGATATCGAAGTTGAAGGCGCCGACAGCACCCTTATCAACATCGCCGATTTTGCAAAGTCCGGCTTCAAGGCTAAAAAGCCCTGGTTCGACAAGGGCATCGATATTTTCGACGACAGCACGCACGGTCCGATCCTCACTTACATCAGCTACCAGAATCGCGACAAGGATGGTCATGCCCACTTTGACGTAGCCGTGAGCGATACGAACAAGAACGAAGTCGCCCTCACGTACCTTGTTGATGCCGTTTACCCGTCATTCAACAAGCAAGGGACTTCCATCGTCTTTGCAAGACGCGACGCATTTAGCACTCGTTTCAGATTGAGCAAAATTCCTTTCTCGAGCGATTTGAAAAAAGCATCCTCCGAAGAGCCCATTGACGTTTTCATTCCAGATTCTTCGCTCCTCTACTATAATATTTACAGTCCGAAGTTCAGCCCAGACGGCAAGCGCATTGCATTTAGCTTCTTTGACGATGTGCAACGCGGGATTGCCGTAATCGACACGAACGGAGCAAACTTCAAGGTTGTAAGTACCACTGGTTATGACGAACGTGATGTCAACTGGATTGACAACGACAAAATTATTTTCGCCAGCAACCGCAACAATATTTTCAACTTGATCGAAAAGGACTTGAAAACCGGCAAGGAACGTGCGCTCACAAACGTGGTCGGTGGCGCATTCACGCCGACACTCGCTGGCGATACGATTTTCTTTACGCAATACGACAAGGACGGTTTCTCGCTTTACAAATTGCCTTATGCAAAAGAAGCAGAACCCATGTTCCGCGATAGCGTTGTCGTGACCGTCCGTGATAGCGTTTTGCAAAAAGCCGATACCATCCAAGTCGCATGTGCCGACACGACCCAAGCCACAGACTCCACGAAATGCACGCAGGTTGTCTTGCGCAAAGACGTGATTCAAGTGGAACACCGCGACACCATCAAAGTTGCCGTCAAGGATACGACACAACGCGAAATCGTCTTGCACGGGACACTCCCGCAAAAGCCACATAAAGAACTCGAACTCATTGACCGTGAATTTGCAGGTGCCGAACGCAACTACAAGCCTATTCCGAACACACCGCTGTTCGTCCCGATTTTAAGCATTTCTGAAAACGCCCCGAGCTTGACGGTTTTTGGCGAAGGAGAAATGAAAGCAAAACTCGGAGTTGCCGTTGTCATCAGCGACCCGCTCAAGAAAAACACAGTGCAGCTAGGGCTGTTACTTGAACTCGGCAAGGGCATCAACTACATCAACGGCGACGGTCTCAATCCCAAGCAAGAAAAGGAATTCTTTATTGCGTGGGATAACCATAGCACACCACTCGATCTTGGAGTTTCGTACAGCTACGCGAACTACACCAACAAGGACACCGTCCGTTACGAAGACGTTGGAGCCCACGGCGGCGATAGTATCGGAACAACTCATTACGCTTACGCCACGCAAGCCATTACAGGTGCCGCAGGCTATAGCATTTTCAAGAGCATCGATACATTGCAAGCGGCCATCAGTTACGACTGGGCAAATGTCAACTTCTACGACGAGAGAATCGAATGGACGTACCAAAAACGCTTTAGCGCAACAATCGGTCTCGGACTATACGGCGACCACGAAGGCGAAAGCGGTTCAGGAATTTCTGGACAGGGGAACGGCCTCTTTGCCTATTACCAGTACGCCAACAGCGACCTTAGCCGCCCCGGCTCACTTTACGTCACCGAAAACGGCAGAATCGAAAGCCATTACAGAAACTTCACGTTGCACCAGTTTGGCTTGAACCTTTACGGAAGTGTGCAAACTCCGCTTCTCCATGCAAGACTTGCCGCAGGCGGTAAACTCACAACGTTCTTCTGGAACACCGACGACGTAAGCGATACACTCGATTCATACTACCTGACTCCCGTGTTCCTCGATGGTTACCCGTACTTGCGCAGCAATGAAGACTATACGCTTGCAGGTATAAAAACAGCAATGGCGGAACTCCATTACCTCTACCCGATTTACGACGACTGGCGAAACAACCTTTGGATTTTCTCGACTCGCAGTTTGTACGTAGACCTGTTTGCACAGATCGGCGCCGCTTGGGATGGCAAGTTCTGGACAAGCAAGCTCACAAAGCACGAGTTCTGGGACCGTTCTGTTGGCTTAAGCTTCCGCATGAGCAACAAGATTTGGGATAACATTCCGTTCGACATTTCGCTCACGCTGGCACGTGGTTTAAGCCGCATCGGTGAGGACAAGGATTTGCGCGGCGGAACGAAGCTGAAGCCAATTGACTTGCCGCTGTTGCACAAGAACATCTGTCCCACGAGAATCAAGTTTTCCATTGGGATGGGGTTTGTTAATTCCTGGCAGTAGCCAGGAATTAACCGCTTCGCCGACGGCTCGGTCATGACCATGCAAGCATGGTCGCGACGCTCGCCTTAGGGCGAAGTCATCAACACATGGCAGTAGCCATGTATTTATAGCTGCGTCAGCGGCTCGGTTATGTACAAGCCTTCGGCTTGTCCGCAACGCTCGCCTTGGGACGCAGTCATTAATTCCTGGCAATAAAGGAGATGCCTGCTCAGCGGCAGGCATGACACATAAAAAGGCGGCGAAGGCCGCCGTTTTTTTATGGTTTAGTAGTTAAAGCTTTTGGTATTTTTTTCGCCGGGGAGGAGCTGACCGGGGCTGGTGCGTTCGGCTTCGCGACCCTTGAAATTCGGATTGTATTTCTTGATTTCGCGGGATTTCACTTCTGCCTGGACATCAATCAAGTGGCGTTCCCATTCCTGAATGGCGCCATCGAGTTCCACGCGAGCGTTCAACATGAGTTCCTTGAGCTGCATGAGTTCAAGCATGCGTTCGCGCTTCATCACCCAAAGTTCTTCTTCTTCGGGCATGCGTTCGATATTGAACAACAAGTTCAAATACTTTTCTTCGGCTTCACGGTACGCTTTGTACGTATCTTCGTAAACGAGATTGCGGTCTTCAGCCATAGTCTGCTGAGACGAGACATGAGTCGCGCAACCGATGAAATTCATCGCAACAGGGAGAAGGAAGAGAGGTAAAATTCGCATGCTATTCAAAGTACAAAAATTTACTCGGCGGCTTCGGGGATATCACGCTTGGTGTTGTAAAGTCTTTCGTACGAGACGTGGCTCGTGAACGTGACGGTGTCCTTTGTTTCGGGGTGAATCATCGTATGCGTTCCGACCTTGACTTCGCGTTCCTGGCACGGGAGACCTGTTTCCGGTTCAATCATGACTTCGAACTCGGTGCGGTATTCGCCTTTGAGTCCAGAGGTATAAGCCTTAAACTTGTCCGGCACGATTTTGCTGCCCACGTGCTGTTCCCAGATGAAATACGGGAAACTTTCGGTTTCTTGCAAGTAGACGACGTAGTCCAGGCACTTGCGGTGGTCGCGATTCGTAAAGCCCTTCGTCACCACAGAATCCACCTTGATAAGAGCAAAGTTCAAACGGCCCTGCTGCTTGAGGAGTTCAGTCACATTGCCCTTGACCGGCACAACACCCTTGAGCAAGTGGTCCATTTCCCAGCGGTGCTTTTCCAAGCGCTTGAGGTGCGGCTTGAATTCAGGATTCAAGAGCTGATCGCGCCAGCGGCTCGGCATCGGGACATGAGCCAGCAGCGTATCATAGCCATCGTCAATGCCGGTAAGGCTCGTCACATTGCGGTCTACTGCGGCAAGGTTCACTTCCTTGATGCGCCAAGCGAGTTCCGTCGGCATAAAATTCTTGAGGTATCCGCGAGACTTGTCAATCACGTAATTGCGCTTGACAAACGTCGTATCGCCTTTTGAAGAGTAGTTCAAATCGGCATACGTCGCTGTAATCGTCCCCATCTTTTCTTCGCCCTTCAAGTCCAGCGTCGCATAAAAGCTTTCGGTGTACATTTCGAGCGTGACAGGAGCGCTTAATTTATAGTCAACAGATACTTCAGATTCGCCACAAGCGGTAAGCATTGCAGCGACAAACATTCCACTCAAGAATTTTATTTTATTCATCAAGATAACCAATTATTGATTGACAATAGACAACTGTTTTTCGGCGATCAAGCCCCTTTCAGAAGAGACTTCGACAACGACAGTTCCCGGCGCCTTGAGCTTCGTCATTTCACGGGCGGTTGCATAGCCACCGCGACGCGAGCGAGCTTCAAGCGTAAAAGCTTCCATTTTATTGGAAACATGGAAATCGTGTTCCCAAAGTTTTTCACCCTTTTTAGTGAGCGTTCCTTCGTAAAAGGCAAACTTCAATGTATTAAAGTCGAAACCCGTTCCATAACGCAACTGGATGATGAGTTCATCAGCCATTCTGAATACGCTACCCGTATCGGCAACATAACCCACAGCCGGATTCCATTCACGACCACAGGCAATAATGGGTTCGGATTTTGAGCAACCTGCAAAAAGCCCACCCAAGGCTAAAGTTGCAAGCATAACGACTTTCTGTTTTTTGTTCATTGTATCCCTCTCTTTTTTGCCCAACAGCACTTTCCAAAATAGCAAAAAACTATCTGTCAAGTACAAACATCATCTCAAGATGGGGCGTTTGAGGGTAAAAAGCGAAGCCTTCGGCGTGAGAAAGGGTAAATCCGGCCTCGGAGAACTTGGCAAAGTCACGTGCAAGCGTCACCGGGTCGCAAGAAACGTAAATCAGGCGGTTGACAGAGCTTTTCACGATGGCAGTCAAAGCTTCTTTGGGGAGGCCTGTTCGCGGAGGGTCAACGATGAGGGTGGCGGGGACATCAACGACGTTTTCGACGAGCCAATCTTCTGCAGGAGCCGAGACGTTTTCTACAGCACAAGATGCCGCCGGAACAGACAAATTAACTTTCGCATGTTTAAGGCAACCTTCTTCGCGTTCGACAGTCGTAATCTTCTTAAACTTGTCCTGCAAAATACAGGCAAAGAAACCGACTCCGCTGAACAAGTCAATCAGCCAAGCGTCAGAGGACTTGCCACTCGCCAATCCTTCATCTACAGCCTTGCGGACCGATTCGACAAGTTCTGGCAAAAGCCCCAAATTGCTCTGGAAAAATACGGATGCGTCCGCTTCGATTTTGCGGCCTGCAATTTCGACATGGCTCACAGCATGAGCATCGAATTCGGACTTGTGCATTCCCGGGTAATAGAACGAGATTTCGCCTTTGCCGTTATCGAAAATGTTCACATCGATATCGCGAGAATACCTGTGAAAGTCGTCGCGACCGCTCGAATTACGATTAGAATCGCCCGCGAGAAGTGTCGCGGCAGGTCCACGCAAAAAATCGTTCAAGCCGTCCGTGAGCACGGGGCATTTTTCAAACGGGACGATGTTATTGCTTTCTTCGCCACGGAATCCAAAGACTGCGTGTTTTGCCGAACCTTCTCGATTTGCAAAACCGTAACCGGAATTGCCGCGGAACACGACACGAGCGCGGTTTCGGTAACCCCAGGCATTCCCTGTGTGAATGACAAAATCTTCGGGCAGTTCCGCATGAGCGAGGCGCTTGAAATTTTCACGTTCGACTTTTTCAAGATATTCCGCTTGCTTTTCGGAAGCCAGGTGCTGCAAGCTGCAACCACCGCACTTGCCATACAGCGGGCAAAGCGGTTTTACGCGATCAGGGCTTGCTTCCAGAACTTCGACAACGCGGCCCTTGGTAAAGTCCTTTTTCTGGAACGTGAGGCGCACCTTGCAGAGTTCGCCCGAGAGCGCTCCTGCCACAAAGCACACGCGACCGTCTTCCAAGCGGGCCATACCCTCGCCCCCCTGCACCATCTTTTCGATGCGGAGCGTCAAGCATTCACCGCGCGGCTCACGGCTAGAGTCACGGCGGTCATTATTGCGGTTCGGACGAGAATTGCCGCGATTAAAGCGGTCTTGTTTCGAGCGATTGTTTCTGCGGAATTCTACCATAATTGCAAAAATAGAATTTTTACGAGGCTCTCACGAGAGGGAGATGCCCGTTCACGTCGGGCATGACAAAGCAAAGACATACTGATGACTTTACCGTATTTTTGCATTTCATCACGTATATCTAATAGTCTGTCATTATTACCATATTCAAATTGCATATTTTTTCTAAATTGTCGCCCAATGGAAACGACATCGATAGTTTTGCCTAGTGCTCTCACTGCCGCGAACAGCAAAAAGCTGCTTTCGAGTTGCAGGAGTGCCCTCACCAAAGGGGAGCTTCATCTGGACGGATCAAGCCTTACCTCGATGGACTATAGCGCCGATGCCTTTTTTGCACTTTTAGCGGAACTTTCCGAAAAGACGGGCAACAAGCTCGTTCTTGAGCATTTTCCGCCCGAAATCAAGCAGCATTTGCAGAACCTCCGCAAGATGGTTCCGCCCGAGAAGCCGCAGCGCGAGACCAACAACATCCTCGAAATGATGGGTGGTGCCGGATTTTCGCTGCTCAAAGAAGTCTTCGAAGTCCTCGTTTTGCTCTTTACGGCAATTTACTGGACCATCGTCGGACCGTTCGACAAGGGTAAAATCCACTTTGGCGGTATCACCAAGCAGATGTTCAAGTCGGGCAGTGAAGCCATGGGCATTTGCTTCTTGTTCGTAGGTCTCATCTGCCTTACGATGGCTCTCCAGAGTTCCGTGATGTTGAATGCTGTCGGCGGCGGATCTTACCTCGCTTCGGGGCTTGGGTTCCTCATTTTTGCAGAAATTGGCCCGCTCCTCACGACGATTATTTTGGCAGGGCGTTCCGGTAGCGCCATGGCGGCAGAAATAGCAAACATGAGCGTCTGCGAAGAAGTCAAGGCTTTGAAGTCCATGGCTATCCCGCCGGTGCAGTACCTTGTTGTCCCGCGTTTCATCGCGTTAAGCATCACGACGCCGATCCTCTCGTTTAGCGCGTCCATCGTCGGCAGTTTCGCCGGATTCCTTATTGCGTATTTCTTCTGCGATATTTCGTTCTCGAACTACATGATGGGGCTTCGCGACGGCATCGACCCGATGACGTTCCTCAAGAGCACTATCAAGGCGCTTGTATTTGGCTGGATTGTAACGCTCATCGCCTGCAACAAGGGTCTCAACGCCCACGGCGGTGCAGAAGCGGTCGGTAAAGCGACCACGTCCAGCGTCGTTGCAGCTATTTGCACGATCGTGATTTCAGATACCCTTTTCGCCTTCATTTTCTATTAGAGGTCAATATGGACGAAATTCTAAAAGTTGACCATCTGAAAGCGAGCTACGGCAACGAGACTATCCTCAAGGATATTTCGTTTGGCGTCAAGAAGGGAGAAATCCGCATGGTGCTCGGCAGCTCCGGTTGCGGCAAGTCGACGCTCTTAAACAACGTGCTCAAGTTCATCAAGTCCGACGAAGGTACAATTACGTACTTCGGAAAGTCGTTCGGTCCGCAAGAAGGTCTCGACAGCGAAACGCGGATGCGCACCGGAGTGCTCTTCCAAAGTGGCGCTCTGCTTGCAGACTTGACCGTCGCCGAAAACGCGATGCTCCCGCTCAAGCGTAGCATGCCCTACATGCCTAAGAGCCAGATGGAAGCGATTGTCGCAGACCGCCTCGAAAAGGTGCACCTGCTCCACGCGTTCCACAAGTTCCCCGGCGAAATTTCTGGCGGTATGAAAAAGCGTGCGGCACTCGCCCGTGCCATTGCACTCAAGCCGGAACTTCTGTTCTGCGATGAACCGTCCACAGGCCTTGACCCGGTGACCGCCCGTTCGCTCGACGAACTGCTCCTTGAACTGCGCGACACGCTCGGCGTTTCGATGGTGATTGTGAGCCACGAACTCGAGAGCATCAAGATTGTCTGCGACCGCTTTGTGTACCTCAAGGACGGCTACGTCCTGAAAGATGCGACTTTGAAAGAAGGCATGGAATCTGACGATCCCATCCTCAGGCATTTCTTCAATAGGCAATGCCCCAAAGAATACAATGCCGAAGACTTTTACCACTTTGACTTTATTGATTGAGTTGGAGAAATAATGGAAACCACCCGATCCGAAAGAATAAAACTTGGCGCATTTATGCTCTTTTGCGGAGTGCTAATTTGCGTGTTCCTGGGTTACGTGCTCAAGCGTTACCTGAGCGAGCAATTTGACAACTACTACACCATTTTCGACACAGACGTGAACGGACTTTTTGTCGATGCCAAGGTGAAGTTGAACGGTATCGCCGTCGGTAGTGTCACAAGCATCACAATCAACGAACAAGACTTAAACCAGGTCGTCGTTGCGTTCAAGGTGACGCAAGGAACACCAATCAAGATTGGTACTCGTGCAGGACTTACCGCAGGCATGAACCTCACCGGCGAAAAGCAGGTTATCCTCTCCGGCGGAAGTTTCAATGAACCGAACGTTCCTGAAGGAGGTCTCGTCCCGGCAGCGGCCTCGATGTTCGACCAGATTACAGGCCAGATGGGCGACCTCTTTGGCAAAGTCAATCCGATTGTTGACGGGCTCGTCCGTGTGCTGAATCCAGATAACGCAGAAAGCATTTCTCGCACACTCCAGAATCTCGAAAAGACAACCGCAAACTTGAGCTACGTGACATCAAACCTCGGAAAGCCGCTCAGCAACATGAGCAAGTCCGCTGCTTCGCTGCAGAAGATTCTTGCAGAAATCGAAGAGGCAAAGCTCGCCGCCAAGACCGAACAAAATCTTACAGTGCTCAAGGAAAAGCTCGAAGCGATCGACACCAAGGGCTTGAACGAGAACTTGATGCAGACCGCCGAATCGATGAACAAGCTTGCCCAGCGTGTGGATGCCATCGTTTACAAGAACGAAGACCAGGTCGGAAACGCCATGGATGAACTGAACACGATTCTTGAAAACCTCGAAGAATTTTCACAGAAAATCAAGAACAACCCGTCTGTACTTATCCGTTCCGAAGGCAAGAGCGGTCGCTAAAAAGGAGAAACCAAAATGTTTAAAGCAAATCGTTTTTTGGCAGTCGCCGCACTCCTTTCTGTTTTCACGCTCACGGGTTGCGTTGGCGGTTCGACCGAACCTTCCCGCTATTACACCGTTTCGGCTGAATCCATCTCTGTTGCAGGCGCTACTAGCGATGCCCGCGTGCACGTCAAAAAATTTACGATTGACCCGTCATACCAGCGTACGAACATCGTCTATAGAGAATCCCCTTACGACTTCAGCTTCTACAGTCTGGACCTCTGGGCAACACGCCCGGAACAGATGCTCACGCAAGTCGCAGGCGAATACCTGGTCAAGAGCAACATGTTCAAGTCCGTGGACTTGAAGCCGATGGGCAAGCCGGACTTTGAATTGCTCGGCAATGTCGATGCCATTGAAGAAATCGACGAAGGCAGCTCGCAAGAAGCTCACCTCGCTGTGCAGCTCACGTTCCGCAAGGTCGGTGAAGATGCTCCGCTGTGGGAAAAGCGCTACGACGAGCGCCAGAGCATGAGCAAGCGCGACGCACATTCTGCAGCCGAAGCGCTCTCGAAGCTCTACGCCAAGTACATGCAAGACGCACTCGAGAACATCTCGAAAGTGAAATAATAAATCGCGGGCTTTGAGCCCGCTTTTTTTGCAATTTTATACTACTAAATTTCAATTTTTATGGCTTTAGTAGCACAATTTTTACTTTATCTACATCAAATTTGTTAAAATTTCAAGATCTTATGCTACTAAACAAGTCATTTACTGCTTTTTATAGCATATCACACCTCGGCAAAACCGAATTTCCGCTCAAATCAGATTAGTTTATTTAAAATTCATGCTATAAAAAGCAACAATTCTGAATTTTAGTAGCACATTTTTGCAAAAATAACCTAGTACACTTCCATTTTAGCACAACAGATTATTCTCGTCTAATAGTCGGGACGCTTGCGAGCAATTTTTTCGTGTAGTCGTTTTGCGGATTCGTGAGGACTATATCGGCGGGGCCGTGCTCTACGGCATGCCCAAAGTACATGACCAGGACTTCGTCGCTCAAAGCACGGACCACCTGCATATCGTGGCTGATAAAGAGGATGCTAAGCCCGAGTTCATTACGCAAATCATCGAGCAAATGCAAAATTTGCGCCTGCACAGACACGTCCAAGGCACTCGTCACCTCGTCACAGAGCAGCACCTTCGGACGCACCATCAAGCTGCGCGCAATGCACAAGCGCTGACGCTGACCGCCCGAGAATTCATGCGGGAACTTGTCCATTGCCCCCGCCGGGAGCGATACGCGTTCCAAAAGTTCTACCGCACGGGCGCAAGCCTCGTCATACGGAACGCCACGGGCAATCACAGGCGCCGTCAAGATTTCCGTCACCGTCTGTCGCGGGTTCAAGCTGCTGAACGGATCCTGAAAAATCATCTGCACTAGGTCCGAGACGCGCACAGCATCTTTCCCGGTCCCCGCCTTGCCGCTATTCACCGGCAGTCCAAACAAATTAACTTTACCGCTAGAAATCGGCACCAGCCCGACTAAAGACTTCACAAGAGTCGACTTTCCGCAGCCAGACTCCCCCACAATCGAAAGAATCTTCCCTTGCGGGAGCGTGAACGAAACGTTATCTACGGCAGTGAAATAATCCTTGACCTTGCTAAAAACGCCCCCGCGAATCGGGAACTTGACCGTAAGCCCGTTTACCTCGATAGCAGGCACCGTTTTATCAAAATTTTCGGTATTCATCAACCATCCAATTCAGCAAGGGCTTCCTGAACATTCTTTTCAGTCGCAATCAAAATCTGGCGGCACTTGCGCAAAAGCTGCGTAGCCTCTTGAACCTCAACAGCAAGTTCATCAATTTCCATCTCGGAATTGTCGATTTTCGAGAGAATTTCTTCCAAACGCGTCATTGCGTTTTTATATTCAAAATTTTGCGCACTCATGTTCACGAATATAGTTAGATTTAAACCAAATGAATTTGTTCAATCGCTCCAATTTGCCTTTTTTTGTTATCGCCACCTTTTTAGGCGTAATTTTTACCGGATGCCTGGATGCCCCCGGCTACCCGCACGCACTGCAACCCGTAGAATCCATCAGCATCATGGTCCAACAAAAAACGGATTCGTACTCCACCCAACTCAAAGTGAATCCGTCCGATACAGCGACAATCATGGCTAGCGTCACCCCAGAAAAATTCCAGGACGATATTTCATTCGAATGGTTTTACACCAACGATGGGAAAGACAGCCTGTTAAGTCGCGAACCCGTTTACTCTTTTTACCCGAGCAAAAATGAAGGCGCAATCCCCAATAAGCTCATCGCGATGGACAATGACGGCAACCAGCAGATTTATGATTTTACAATAGCCATCAACACGCCGCCCGAGCTTTCAGAGTCCACAATCCCAGCAGATGGCGACACGCTTTACGGTTCAGAATTCTCGGCATTTCTTTTTGAATGGTACAGCTTTGACCGCGACTTTAGTTCTGGCGACACGCTATTCCACATTTTAGAAATTGATGATAAAAAATACGATGTCGGAACACTCCTACAAGTCAAGCAATCCGGTTTCAAGGCTGGGGAACATAAATTCCGCATTATTGTAAACGACATCTATGGCGATGCGGATACATCCACCTACAGGAATTTTTACGTTGTCGATACGCTGGAGGCTAAATGAAATTCATAAAAAGTTTCATCGTAGCATCGCTCGCTTGCTTACTCCAAGCCTGTTTCAATTCCGAAGACTACATCTTTGACGAAGCTGAAACAACAGACATCTTAGTCGAAGCAACTCTCGCCAAATCCATGGGCGACTTTTCGAACATTACTAAAGCAGACACATTCCACATTAGCGATACCATCTACTTTTTAACAACCGTTAGCCCCAGCAAGTCCATCAAAGTCCAAGACTTCCACTGGCTCATGGATGGCAAGTACTGCTCTTCAGAATACAATTTCAAAAAGCAAATCAACGAACCCGGTCATCATGAATTCACGTTCGTCTTGAAAGATTATTTTGGCGACATGCACTATGACACCTTAAATGTCTGGATTGCAGACAAGCCGATTTTGAACGATGCAGAATTCACACCGGCAGAAGGCACTCAAGCCATCGATCCCTATGAGTCTATTTACTTTACATGGAGTGCAAAGACAGAAAAGATCAAACTTGCACATCGCTACCATTTCACGTTGAGCGAACAAAATTACGCGAATACAGAATCGAAATTCAATAGCATCGATACCATTTTAAACGAGCCGCACTTTATATACCACAACAAGCTCAACCCCTTCAAGAAATACAACTGGACCGTACAGGCGATTAACGAATACGACCTCACTTCCGACGAAAAAATCGAGTCCTTCTTTTTCACCAAAGGGCTTCCGGGAGAAGGCTCCCTGCAAGCAACAATCGATATAGGAAACGCAAGTATCGTACCGGTTCAACTTACGCTTTTAGACAACAACAATAACGACAAACAATTCAGTTACAATTTCAACATTTCAACATCGAAAAATGAAATTTCGCTCGGAGCCATCCCAGCAGGAAGCTACCAGCTAGAGTTTCATTCAGACCATCCTGATTTCGGGACTTTCCAAAAAAATGTAGACATTCACGATGGTTTCGTTACCATCATGAAAAATTCCAAGCTGATAGACACCATTCCCCCAACAATCGTTTCCGTTTCTGCACACGACACACTCTCCTTTGCCGACACACTCCAGTTTATCATAAACGATGGCGGCGGACAAATCGTAACATCGAAAACGAAAGTTTCACTTGAGAACGAACAAATTCTAGAGAGATTCTACAACGACAGCATTTTGACCGTTATCCTCAAGGAAACGGACAGGAGCTGGGCTTATAGGATTCTCACGATCGAAGCAACCGACGGGAGCCAAAACACAATAAAGAAATCGTTCTACATAGTCCCAAGCATCCTATGGTTTACAACAAATAGCGATACAACCATTGCAAACAATGAAATCATCAAGTTGTTCATTCACGACAACAACCCGTATGACTTTGAACTGGACTTTTTACAATTCTACAACGTGACCAAAGGCGAAGTCATCGTCTCCGTTTCAGAATACAAAAGCAACACATTTACTGCAGAACTAGAAGCTAGTTTTTTCGATGCCGAACAGACCATCGAATCAACTGTCATTTACAAAAACGGTCTGAAACAGAGCAAGACATGGACACTCCGTGTTAAGCCTGCCGATACAAAGGAGGAAGAATAATGAATAGCAAAATTCTCCGACTCCTAGCGATTCCTGCATTTTTACTAGCGATTGTTTCTTGTTCTGATTCCGAAATCAATTCATCGGATATTCCTGAAATTTCGCAATCCATTTTCGTTGTCCCTGAAAATTTGCGGGGAGAACCTTACAAGTCGCAGTACACGTCTTCGGATAAATTCTTCGTTAAAATCAATGAAAAGATTCGCATTTGCGGAGTCTACTCAATTAACGGAGCATTTATATCAACAGACGACGCAACACCATACTACAACTCCCACAGATGGACAATCGACAACAATGAAGTCAACACCTCATCATCTGTCTATTATAGCTTTGACAAAGCGGGAATTCACGAAATTTCGTTCGAAACAGTCGACCACCTGGGCGACACACTCGTATCCCATGCTCAAATTTACGTAAACACGCCAACAGCAATTACACTACAGTCTCCCGCCAACAACTACAACCAAGTCGATGGGAAAAATGAAAACGGAATTGAGCTTTCATGGAGCATTTCGGGAATCGACCCTTGGGAAACTTCAAGATGTATCGTTTACGCCAGTTACGATCGACTAGCGGTTTGGGACTCGCCCTTAGGAGAACTAGATTGCGCAGGTTCTGTCAATTTGATGGGCGAATTGGATGCTGAAATCAATGACCAAGGAGACCCTATCAACCATAGCATTGACAACTCCACTATATATTGGAGTGTTCAAGCGGACATTAAAAATGAAAATAAAGTCACAGAACATGCATTTAGTGAAATATTCAGTTTTTCCACAAAGCTAAAGAACAACGGATATTCCGTCGTCGAAATTCCAGTTTCGTGCAAATTCAACCAGTATCCTGAAAAATCCATTTTGACAGGGGCTTTCATTTCATCCACAGGAGATACACTTTTTAAAATTCGAGGTGTAAACTCCAATACGGTTATCCGCAGCACCCTAGATCCGGGGTCTAATATAAAGTTTGTCATTTGCGATACCATTCGAAAGGAATACGGTTGCGAATCAACTACGTTCGATTTGGCGGTGAGCACCAAAAACGTATTGGACACTTTATTCCTGCTCGATAAAGTCAAGCCCAACATGCAACCCGCCAAAACAGAACTCCCAACCGCTTCTAAAATACAGTTCTTTATTCTCGACAACGGTTCTGGAGTCAACGTTTCAAAAAATCAGGCAATCATCAACAACGACACTCTTGAAACTAAATTTGAAGACAACGTACTATCATTTGCAAACACTTGCAAAAAAGAATGTAACCTCATCATAACCGCCGAAGATTACGCACACAACCGCGTCCCCGATGTTTATTGGAAAATCAAAGTCAATGGTTCCGAGACAAAAATTTATGGGCCATTTGCAAGTTCAGAGGAGGATCTATAATGTTTAAGACCTCCATAGCCTTTATCATTTTACTATTTGCATTTTGTGGGAATGCCTTTGCAGAACAAGACACGACACAAAGTTCCCCCAAAACACGCTATTTGCAGATTTCGACAAATCCGTCAACAGTAGACTTGTTCATTGGCAAAGCATTGCCCGACTTTGCAAGCAAGCCCCATTATGTTTCGCCCGCTTTTATCCCCGTCCCCGATGGGAAAGATACCATTACCGTTTCATTTTTCCACCCGGATTATGCGGACACGACCGTCAATATTGCGCTATCGAAAAAAGACACCTCATTCATCATCGTTGCACTCCGACAAACTTATGACGATGACGAAATCGCCCGAAAACAGGATTTAATAAAACACAGAAACAGGCGCATTCTCGGTGGCTACCTCAAATGGGCATCCATCGCGCCCTTTGCCATCAGCGGAATTTCAGCCATCGTTTCGCTTTACAACATCGGCAAAGCAGAAGACCACAAAAAAGCCATGGAAAACACGCGCTTTTCGACTGAAAAATACGAAGCCCACGCCCGAGACTTTACGGACCATCGTGAAAGCGCAAAGACCGCCAAAACAGTTTCAAAAGTTTTTCTCGGAACAGGTTTAGCCATATTAACCGCAGGATTCGTCCTTTCATTTTAGGTAGAATATGAAAAAGATTTTCTTACTAATTGCAATCGCATTGACCGCAGCCTTCGCAAACCCCGAAGGGATTTTCGTTGACGTCGAGCTCCTTTCCGGAACAAAGCAGCGCGCCCAACTCATGGGCATTGAAAACGATACCGTAAGCCTTGGCGGATACATCCAGAACAAGTTTACTATTGTCAAAATTGCCAAAAAGCAATTCAAAAAAATTATAGACGAGAAAGGCAACGACTTGATGAAGGTTAAAACAAAAGTCGTCGTTAAGCCAACAAGTTCATCCCAAACATCAGCACCAGAACCAAAGTCTAGCTCCAGCCACACCGTTAAGAGTTCCTCAAGCTCTTCTATTTCCAGTTCCTCGATAGAACACGCTACAGCACCAAGCTCCTCTAGCGAAAAACAACCCGTCAAGACGGTCCTTATCGCTTACAATGCCGATGGCATCGAACAAAGCGTCGCAGACCAGTTCACTGCACTTACAACACGTCTTTTGATGGAAGCTGGAGAGAACCCGCAAATCATCCGCAAAAGCGATATCAAAAAATGCGATGACAACATCTGCATTCAAAGCGAACTGGCCTCATACGGCTACAAGTCCATCTACTTTGGCGAAATCGTTCCAGACATAAAAACCGATAGTTTAACATTAAACCTCACCCACGCTTTCTACGAAGATTCGCTCCCGATGTTGCATCGGGCGAGCATAAACCTTTCCAGAAACGCAGCCTTTAGCGACGCCATTACGAACAACAAATTAAAGAATCAGCTTTTGGATGCGCAGGGCAAAGACATTATCAAATCCAAAAAAGACAGGTCCTATATCCACATCGAAACAGACCCGGATGGCGCTACAATTTCTCGCGCCGAAAAAGATGCGATTTGCAAATCGCCCTGCACCTTCGTGACCACAGATACTACAAAATTCACTGTTTTCGCTTACTGGAACGTCGATAGACATTTGTGGGGATCAAGTACAAATATCGTTCCGCTCCCCGGTGACACCGTACACGTTTCGCTGAAGCTCAAGCGCATTACCCCAGAAATCCGAATACTCACTTTCCCTGAAGGCGCCAATGTCTACAAAGCGAGTGCGCCAATTACCAAGCGTTCCAAAGCCATCGCCCAAACGCCCGATAAGATTCCCGTTTATAACATGGGCGCAGACAGCCTCGTCATTCGCAAAGCAGGCTACCGCGACACGCTCATCAATTTCTTTGCAGCCCCCGTTCCGCAAATTGACTTGAGCATCAACCTCGAAAAGCTGACAAGCTTCGATGAAATCGAAATGCAAAACAAGTGGCTGCACGACAAGAAGATGCAAACGCTTGGCGAAGCCATGATTGGAGGCGCCGCAGGAACAGTTCTCATCGGCTCCTTGCTCATGTACTTTGCCCATTTAGATTATAACGATGCCGAAGACATCAAGAAAGAGCTCAAGATTCCGGGAGCGTCCAAAGGCAAGAACTATCAGGACAAAGTCAAAAAGAACAAGAAACTCGTGGACCAAGGCGATAACAAAGCCATTGCTGGAGGCATTTTGTTAGGTACAGGCGCTGCCCTCCTCGGCGTTGGACTTTACTTCTATTTTTAATTTTCTAAATTTGTCCCAATGAAAAACACAGTCTTTAAAACAACCATTGCTTTAGCTCTCCTCCTTACCGCATTTACCTTTGCTGCCGATACGCTTTCTGTAGACGCAGGCGCAGTCGCAAGCACTGCTGCCGACACCGCAAAATCGACAGGGATTTACAATCAAATTATTGACTGGTACAATGACAACTTGAACTACGGCACCATTACGCTTTTGATGGCGATCGAAAGTTCGTTCATTCCGTTCCCGTCTGAACTTGTCGTGCCGCCCGCCGCTTACAAGGCTTTACAGCCTGGCTCGGGTCTGAACATTGCTCTCATCGTCTTGTTTGCAACATTTGGTGCACTCATCGGCGCTTACATCAACTACTACCTCGCAAAGATTCTCGGTCGCCCGATTATCTACAAGTTCGCCGATTGCCGTCTCGGTCACTTCTTGCTGCTCGATGTCGAAAAGGTCGAAAAAGCAGAAAACTACTTCCGCGAACATGGCGCCATCTCGACATTCGTCGGCCGCCTCATCACGGTGATCCGCCAGCTCATTTCTATCCCGGCAGGTCTTGCCAAGATGAAGCTCGCTCCGTTCACGCTTTACACGTTCCTCGGTGCCGCCATTTGGAACTGCGTCTTAGCGCTGCTCGGCTACTTTGCCCACGGACAAAAGGACATCATCGAGAAGTACAACTCCGAACTCGCCATCGCATTGCTTGGCTTCGGCGTGCTCTTCATCGGTTACATGGTTTGGAACGCCATGAAGCCAAAGAAAAAGTGAGGGCAGTCATTAGTTGTTAGTCGTTAGTAATCAGTTTTAAGTTTGGCGCTTTCAGCGCACTTATATAACTAATGACCAACGACCATTGACCAATGACTAAAAATCACAATTTTTGACGCAGCGGTTATTCTGGAATTCCGCTTCTAGAGTAACCTTGCCAAAGGTGTAGCGGTGGTAAGTTCCATTGCGGATGCCACGGACAAAATTCATATCTTCGGCTAAAAGTCCCATCTCATCGTAGAACTTGACGACACCGTGAATCTGTCCATTTTCGTAAGGGATTTGGCGACGGAGCTTACCATTTTCAAACCACTCTTCGGACACGCCATTGAGCACGCCGCGACGATAAGATTCGCGGCTTTTCTTTTTGCCGTTTTCGTAATAGATAATGCTAAAGCCTTCTTCTTCTCCATCCAGATAGCCAATGGTTTCGTGCAGTTTTCCGTTTTCATCAAACGAGCGGAAAACGCCATCCAGTTTGCCGTTTCTGTATGGAGCTTCGACTGCCAACTTCCCGTTCGGGTGGTAAGAAAGCGCCACCCCCTCACGCACGTCAGTTCCCTTTTGGACCGTGTAAATTCGGGAGACTCGGCCATCATCATACGTCGTGCGAACAGTATCCAAAGCCATACCCGCAGACTTAGGCGCCGCAGAGGCTGTGATTGTCGTGCCAAACATCACGAAAGCCGCAAAAATTGTAAAAAAACGCTTTTCCATCGCATTATAATGTAGCATTATCCTTTTAGATTATGTATTTTGTGAGCGTCATGAACGTTACTTTTTTAAATCCCCCCTTCCACCCGATGTTCAGTCGGGAATCTAGATCCCCGTGTGTTACGAAGTCCAGTACACTTTACTGGCCCATGTTTTTGAGCTATGCTGCCGGCGTTTGCGAAGCCGACGGTAACGAAATCCAGCTGATTGACAGCCCCGCCATGGAACTTGACCTCCCGCAGACGCTCGAAGGCATCAAGAAGTTCGGCCCGGAACTCGTTATTTGCAGCACTAGCACCCCGAGTATTTTGAATGACCTCAAGGTAGTACATGCGATCAAGCAAGAAATGCCTAACGTGAAGGTCGCCATCATGGGTACGCACGCGACTGCAGAGCCGCTCGAATCCATGGAAATGGAACCGTCTTTGGACTACGTGGTGATTGGCGAAGCCGACTACACCTGTAGGAACCTTGTCCGCGCTCTCCGTGGCGATGGCGCTCCCGTCGGTCAGTTTGCAGGCCTTGCCTACCGCACCGCCGAAGGCAAGGTGGACTTCCAGCCCGAAGGCCCGAAGATCGAAAACCTGAACGAAATCCCGTGGGTTTCCAAAGTTTACCGCAAGCACCTTTACTCTTGCTACAAGAAGTATTTCTACGGTGCAAACCTGAACCCGCTTATCGTGATTTTGTCTGGTCGTGGTTGCCCGAACCACTGCAGCTACTGCGTGATTCCGCAGACGCTCAACGGTCACAAGTTCCGCCGCCGCGACCCGAAGGACGTTGTCGACGAGCTCCAGTACATCAAGGAAAACTTCGAAGATTTAGGCGAAGTGTTCTTTGAAGACGATACGTTTACGGCAAGCCACGAACATGTGCGCCAGATTTGCAACTTGATTCTCGAACGCGGCCTCAAGATTACTTGGAGCTGCAACGCCCGCGCCGATGTGCCGCTCGACTTGCTCAAGCTCATGAAGAAGGCCGGTGGCCGTGAAATGTGCGTAGGCTTCGAAAGCGCCTCCCCCGAGGTTCTCGAAAAGATCCACAAGGGCGTGAAGAACACGGACAAGGCAATTGAATTTACGAAGAATGCCCGCAAGGCAGGACTCCTCGTTCACGGCTGCTTCATGGTCGGTAACCCGGGCGACACGCCGGAAACTCTCCGCATGACGCTCGACTACGCCAAGAAGCTGAACCCGAACACAGCCCAGTTCTACCCCATCATGGCATACCCTGGCACCGAAGCTTACAAGGAAGCTCTCGCCAGTGGCGCTTTGAAGTCGAAGGATTACAGCCAGTGGCTCGACAAGGACGGCTTCCACCGTACCACAATCCAGCGTGGCGAACTCACAAGCCAGGCTCTCGTGGACTTCTGCGACAAGGCCCGCCGTGAATTCTACCTGCGTCCAAGCTACATCTTCCGTCAGGGCATCATGGCGCTCAAGAACCCGCGTGAACGTTACCGCGTTCTCCGTGGATTCGGCACGCTCGTGAAGCACCTGTTCCGTAAGCATGGTGAACTCGCCCCGGTCGCAAGACAGGCTCCGACGAACAAGTCGTAAAGGGAAACCCGAGGTTTCCCTCTAGACTCCTTTCCTTGGAATCATACGTCATTCTGAGAGGCGAATAGCCTCGAAGAATCCAGTTAAATTTCAAAAGCGACCCGCAAATAAGCGGGCATTTTTTTATTCCATCAACTGAGCCAAAGGCTCTATCTCAGTCGGTCAAACTTTTTCATTTCTTTGTCCAAAAACGTATCGACATATTTTGCATAAATGAGCGTCGTGTCCAAGTTACGGTGGCCGAGAAGCTTGCTTGTCGCAGGTAGCGGGATTCCTATCGTGATGCATGTTGTTGCAAATGTATGCCGCGCCAAGTGGCAATGGATATGCTTGTAATGACCTAGCTTTTTTGCCCCTTTGCGTAGTGTGCGGTTGAACGTCGAATTATCCACGACATGAAACACGCGTCCAGACGTAAGCGGGTTCGGGAGCAACAGTCGTGCCTGCACAGGAATCGGGATGTACACCGCCTCGCCCGTCTTGTGCATTTGCTTACGGATTTTCCAGTCAAAAATTTCTGAGGCATCAAGCGAGCGCAAGTCTCCGTAACGGAGTCCCGTAAAACAGCTGAACAGGAAAACACGCATCACATCATCTTCTGCCCGCGTCAAAGCATAACGCGAATCCATGTAATTCAAATAAAGTTGTTTCAGTTCACGCACCGTCAAAAATCCACGGCGCGAGTAAGCCCGCCCCACTTTCACATTTTCAAATGGGTCCCCCTGAATCACTCCATCAGCCTTCATCTTGTTGCAAAAAATACGGAACACCGAGAGCGCCTTGACCACAGTCGCCTCCTTATGATGGAGCGTTTCCAAATGACGCTTGTAATTCCGCACAGTCTCGGAAGTCACATCTTTGCATTCGAGCCCCGGCTCAAAAAGCGCTATTTTCTTTAAATTCCAATAATACGTGCGTACCGTCAAAGGCGCGAGTTCATCAGCATCCTTCTTTAAATAGTCTAGCGCACAGTCCAAAAAACGCATAAAACCTCCAATTGTTTAAAATGGAGGCTGAATTTAATCACGTTTTTCAATTATTTCGACTTCTGTTTAAAACATCCCATATTCATAGATTATATTTATACTAGCGATTTATTACACATTTTTTATGGAGGGAGCCATGAACGATATTATCCAGGCGGTAAACATCTGTATCGACTTGTTCAGCCTTTCCATATTGTTCCTCATTTTGGTTCTCCTCTGGGTCGGGCATTGGCGTAACGACAGGCTTCAGTACAACTTCACAGGCATGATAATCGCCTACCACGGCGTGATTATCACGTACGCCATCATCCACTTTTGCGACGGTGAACTTTCGGCCCCAGTTTATACCATTGTCGATTTAGTCAGCTTTGCTTCAAGCGCGCTGTGCATATACTATTTATCTCAATACGTCATTGCATTACTCGAAAACAAGAAATGCGAACTGCACAAAATCATACACTACATGATTTATGCGCTTTGCATCCTTGACTTTTTGCTGAACGTCGGCGTAGACATCTCTACAGGCGACATTACCCGCGACTGGACTTCAAACGAGACAATCGTTTCTTGGCTTGCCACAGGCGTTTGGGGCATTCTCATGACGGGAATCATCATTTATTACCGCAAGCAGTTTGGACTACGGACTTTTACCTTCTTTATCATCTACTTTATTCTGCCCTTTATTGCAGGCTCGGCAGCTCCGTTTGTCGAAGGGATCCGCGTGGATATCGTCAGCGTGGTCTTCGTAATTGTCTGCCTTTTTGTCGGTGTTCAGGTCAGCGAAAACACATCGCATAAAATGTTCGAAAAGCTGAGTTTCAACGACGCCATGACGGGACTTTTCAACAGAAACTACCTTGTGATGCACCCCGACGATGTGAAGCGCAAGCTCCCATGCAGTTACGTGATGTTTGACCTAAACCACCTCAAGGAAATTAACGACAACTACGGACACAGCAAGGGTGATGAATACATACGAAACTTTGCCGAGATTCTAAAGAAGATTCTCCCCGAAAACGCCGAAGCCATCCGCACCGGAGGGGATGAATTTTTGGTGATTATCCCCAAATTCAACCGCACCAAATGCGAAGCTTTCTTGAACCGTTTCGTTGAGGAGGCTAGGCAAACTCAGGTTCAGGGAATTACGGAAAGTGCGGCCTATGGTTTTGCGGTGCGCACATCGGGCGTCCAAACCGAAGACGAAGTCATTGCCGCTGCAGACAAGCAGATGTACCTACAAAAGAAAGCGTCACGGGAAGGGAGATAGTAGGTAGTTAGAAGTAGACAGTAGGCGGTAGGAAGGATTTGCTATAGGAATGCGCGCGGAAAGCGGCGATGCGCCATAGCATACAAAAAGACCTAGAACTAAGTCCAGGTCTTTTTGCAATTTTTCAAGATGGCGAGTAAGCATTTCAGGTTTTATCTAAATCAGCCTGAATTGCTAAAACATCAACTTCAGAAAGCTCCGTGAATTCAATAATTTCTTCGACGGGCTTCTTTTTCAACAGCATTTTTTTCGCAATTTCGCGAGCTTTTTGATCGGCGCCTTTTGCAAGACCTTGTTCTAGACCTTTCTCAAGACCTTGTTCGAGACCCTGTTCGAGACCTTGTTCGAGACCTTGCTGCAAGCCGCTATCAATAGCCGCTTTATGGATTGCATATTTATCCCACTTGGCTTTCTGAGCTTCGTCAATCATCTTCTGTTCCTCTTTCGATAATTTAGCCAATTTCGCTGTTGAAAACAAGAGTTCGAACACCGTATTCGCGTACTGCTTGGGCATCTGCGTCATATTTTTCATGTTCTTAAGAGCATAAAGCGCCTTGTCGAGCGTCGTTTCTAGTTCGTCCAAAGGCTTGTTGAACTTCGGGAGTTCTACATATGCAAAATAAAGAGTATCGCTGATGCAAGACCCATTAATTTCTCGAAGTTTTGCCCGACGGATGTAGCGGTCATCGGCAAACACGTTAAATTCCATGATCACAACTGTAACAACAGGGTTCAATTCGTAATTGTACTTTTTGCCGCGTTGCCCCTGAGCAACGACCGTCTGCGAAGCATAATAAATCGAACGATTGACAATGTTTTTCTGAAAAAGAATCTGCACTTCGATGATGAATCTCCGCTGAGCCGAATCGATGCAGTGCAAGTCGAAGATGGAAGTCCGATTTTCATTCGAACCGTCGCTGTATTCCTTGTTACGAGACTGCACATCCACAATCGGCGATGCAATTTCTCCTTCAAGTACAGCGTTCAAAAGCGCAATCAAACATACTTTGTTCTGCGAGTCAGGATTGAAAGCCTTCTTGAAAGTTCTGTCGAGAAGAAGATCCGCAAAGACGCCAGCCCCTTTGTATTCTTCGAAAGTCTTTGCCTCGCCAATCATTTCACCATGGCTATTTTTTATTTCAGCCACAATATTATTTTCCATATTTTTTTCGTTGTTAAATTCCCGATAATGTCGGGATCATAGACAGAAAACCGCTCCCCGTCCATTATATTAACACGCTTTTTTGAGCGATTTATTTCACATTTTTTTGAATTAAAATGAATTTTTACAATTAGTAATACACAAAGCATACAAAAAGACCTGGAACTAAGTCCAGGTCTTTTTTCAATTTTTTCGAGAAGACCGCGCGGATTACTTCGTTGCCGCAGCGAATGCCGCGTCAAGCTTTGCAAGAGCTTCGTCGCATTCGGCAGCGGAGACGTTCAGCGGCGGGAGCAAACGGAGCACGTTACCCTTAGCGCTGAGGACCATCATACCTTCGTCGCGAGCGGCAGCAATCACGTTACCGACCGGGAGGGATTCGTCGAGAGCGAGGCCGAGAATAAGGCCTTCACCACGCACGCCCTTCACTGCCGGGAACTTAGCAGCGATAGCTTCGAGGCCAGCCTTGAGCTGAGCGGAGCGAGCTTCGACATTGGCGAGGAATTCCGGCTTTGCAATCTGGTTCACGACAGCGAGACCCACTGCGCAAGCAACCGGGTTACCACCAAACGTTGTGCCATGATCGCCCGCCTTGAGCTGGTCAGCGACCTTCTGGCGGAGGAGCACTGCACCGAGCGGGAGACCGCCGCCAAGAGCCTTGGCAAGCGACACGAGGTCAGCATCAATGCCATGCTTCTGAAGGCCAAGGAATGTGCCGAGACGGCCCATACCTGCCTGGACTTCGTCGACAATCACGAGGCAGCCGAATTCTTTCTTCAAGCTGTTGATTGCAGCAACCATTTCATCAGAAACGGTCATCACGCCACCTTCGGCTGCGAGAGATTCGAGCATGATAGCGCAAGTGTCGTTGTTGACTTCGGCCTTGAGGGCTGCCACATCGTTCCAAGGAACGTGAACAAAGTCACCCGGCATGGAGCCAAAGCCTTCGCGGATGGCTGGCTGACCCGTTGCAGAAAGGGCAGCAAACGTACGACCGTGGAAGCTGTTGATGAACGTCACGATCTTCTGACGGTTCTTTTCGCCCTTGCGATCGAAATACTTACGTGCAAACTTGATGCAACCTTCGTTCGCTTCGGTACCGGAGTTGCAGAAGAAAGCCTTGTCGAAACCCGTCGCAGCGAGGAGAGCCTTAGCGAGGTTCACCTGCGGGAAGTTCGGATAAAGGTTCGAAATGTGGAAGAAGCTGTCCATCTGTTCTTCGACAGCCTTCTTGATAGCAACGTTCTGGTGGCCGAGAGCGTTCACGGCAATGCCAGCGACAAAGTCAAGATACTTCTTGCCGTTCTTGTCGAACAAGTATGAACCTTCGCCACGGACAAATTCAATATTGGCCTTGCCATAAAGCGGGGCGATAAACTGCTTGTCTTCTTCAAAAACGGAATTAGCCAAGGATTGTGCCATAGTTCAGTTCTCCATTAATTTGTTTTACAAAGTGGTCGGCATCCTTCCAGCCGACAATGTGAATGCTCTTGAGGCCGCGTTCAATGCTCTTGAAGCTTTCGCGGACCTTCGGGATCATGCCGCCGTTGATGACGCCAGAAGCAATGAGGGCTTCGCTTGCATCTTCCGTGAGTTCCGGAATGACGGTCTTGGTATCGTCCATCACGCCCGGGACATCGCTCACCAGCATGAACTGGTCAGCGTGGAGTGCCACAGCCAGTTCGCTTGCGGCAGTATCGGCATTCACGTTCCAGCTCACAGCCTTGCCGTTTTCATCCGGACCGATAGAGATCGGGCTTACAACCGGGACAAAGCCAGCAGACCAAAGCGTTTCCACAATCTGCGGATTGACCTTCTTGACTTCGCCCACGAGGCCAAGATCCACCTTGCCCTGCTTCTTGACCACTTCAAACAACTTGCCATCGACGCCACTGAGGCCGACAGCGTTGCAATTGTTTTCGAGGAGCATTCGCACGAGCTTCTTGTTGACGTGTCCCGAGAGCGTCATTTCGACCATCTTCATGATAGAAGGCGTCGTGACTCGGAGACCGTCGATAAAGGTGGGTTGTTCTCGGAGCAAGGAGATGTTCTCGTTGATGTCCTTGCCACCGCCGTGCACCACGGCCACTTGGCAGCCCATAGCCGGAAGCTTGCTGACTGCCGCCACAAAATCGGCCAACTTGGCTTCGTCGATCGCCAAGCTGCCACCAATTTTTACAACCACTTTTTTCATCGTTAACGATGTCCTCATAATTTTCAAGCAAAATGCAAGCACCATTGCCCGGATATGCTTGAAAAATTCACCGCAAATTTAGAAAAAGGAATTAGGAGTTAGGGATTAGGGTTTAGGATTTAGGGCGTAGGAATTAGAAAGCACTAAAATATGGGCCCCCAAATGAGCTTCACATAAAACTTCTTGGAGCCTTTTTTCAAATCGTAAGTATCCAAGAGTGAATAGGAATAAGAAGCAGAAATTCTTGCCCAAGTGATATTCAAATTCAAGTCGCCATGGGCGCGCAAATAAAATTTATGGCCGGGGCTAAAGGCAAACCAGTCTGTGTTGTAGCCAAGCCCAATCGAAATAGGAACGTATTTTCGCACAACAAAAAATTCCAATGTGGGATTCAGCAAAGTTGCCAAGCCGAACCAAATACGAGCAATCGTCTCCGAGCCAAAAATCCAAGCATCTACAAAAGATGCCATCGCAAGAACGCCATTTATAGCGATACCCGCACCAATCCGCGCACATCCCTTCGAGTTCGTACACGAATCCCCAACATCAGAAAGGATGTGATAATTGAAAAGCCCAGAGCTAAGATACACCCCCTTCGCCAACCAACGACCATAGTCCGCATTTACATTAAAATCCGCATGATTTCCCCAAGCAGTGAGTTCAATGCCCAAAGAAGCCATGTGCTTTGCCGTCTTTAGTCCATCACTGTAACGTTCAAAAAGTCCAACAGAACGAGCCGAACCGTCAATATATTCAAGCGAATCATCCTCAAGTTCGGCCAATCCGCCCTCCATTTCAACGTGTGCGCCCTCCATTGCATCAGCAACAGGAAGCGTTTCCGCAAATAAAAACGAGCTAACAAGGATTAAAAGGCAAACAAACTTTCGCATTTGAATGAGAAAATACAAAAAGTTGTTGATGATTAGCTGTTGATGATTAGTGGTTAGTAAATAGTAAGCAGTAGAAAAAAGCGTAGGGCGAGCGTTGTGGCAGCAAACATCCTGGAACAAAACGTAGTTTACTAATGACCAAAGACTATCGACTATTGACTATTTTTTCCCAATTTCTTTCGATTTTTCACTCATCGAGCGTAATTTTTTTATATCTTTTGACAAAACCTAACCAATACAAGAGGTATTTTATGGCAATTACAAAAGTTTGGCTCGATGAATCTAACGACGAATGCGTCTCCTGCGGCGCTTGCGAAGCAACTTGCGATGCAGTCTTCTCCGTTCCGGAAAAGATGGTCGTTAAGGAAGGCGTTGACTTCAGCGCATACGAAAACGAAATCAAGGACGCTGCAGACAGCTGCCCGGCCGGCGTGATCAAGTTCTCGTAATTCGAGCATTTAGGCAAAGTTATCGCGGAACCCCGCGATGGTACGAAGCTTTGCTTATCTTGTAAGATTGAACACAAAAACAGCACTCGATTCTATCGAGTGCTGTTTTTGTTTGTTTTGAAAGGGGATGCCCGCTCGGCGGCGGGCATGACACCATTAAAATCCCTTCTTCATGGACTTCAGCAAAGCATTCAGCTTGGCGGGCTGGGCTGCATTCGGCTTCTTCTGCGGCTGCATGCCCGGGCGTTCCTTACCGGCAATCTTGTTCTTGAGGTCGGCAATCGTTGCATGACCCTGGATGCCACCCTGCGGGCGAGCACCACCGTCGCGATGACCGAAGTTACCACGCGGGCCACCCACGCGCTGACCGCGAGGACCGCTCACACCAGCACCGGCAACA
>Ga0310695_10000545_pt1 | contig 97295 bp, 81 predicted proteins | sample RumenRJG_04DNA_FD_203882 | JGI IMG/M metagenome (GOLD analysis project Ga0310695, IMG submission 203882) | Bovine rumen microbial communities from Lethbridge, Alberta, Canada - RJG_04 (v2) (version 2) | ecosystem: Host-associated > Mammals > Digestive system > Stomach > Rumen | place: Canada...
CCAAGGCGCCGGACGGCTCGGATATCTCGCTCGCGGCGGCCGAGCAGAAGGTGCGCCGGAGCCCCGATGACGCGAGCGCGTATCTCAGCCGCGGCGTCGTCTACTACTACCGGCAGGACTATGCGAAAGCGGTGGCGGACTTCACGCGCGCGCTGGCGCTCGACGGATCGCTCAAGGAGAGCCGCTACGATCTCGCTCTGACGCAGGAGCGGCAGGGCGATGCGCGCGCGGCGAAAAAGACCTATGATGCGCTGCTGGCGCTCGCGCCGGGCTTCGGCCAGGCCTACTACAACCGCGGCATGCTCGTGCTCCGCGACCGGAAGCAGCGCGCGGCCATCGAGGACTTCGAGAAAGTGCTCGCGCTGAACCCGCAGTTCGCGCCCGCCGAGAACGCCATCGGCGTCGCGCAGATCGCGCAGGGGAAGTACGATGCGGCATGGAGCGCCTTCCATCGCGCGGCCGAGATCAACTACGCGAACATGGACGTGCTCGGCAACCAGTTCATCTTCACCGCCTGCCTCGAGTAGTAAGCCCTCCCTGCGGTGATGAAAGCCCTCCCCACAGGGGAGGGGGGACCGCGAAGCGGTGGGTGAGGTGTTGCCGCCAGAGCAGAGGCACATAGAGATGTTCTTCCAAGTTATCGCCAACACCTCATCCGTCTGCCCTTTCGGGCAGCCACCTTCCCCTGTGGGGAAGGCTTTTTTTTGGAAATTATGCAAACGTTTACTTTTTCTATTGACATTGCCTGTGGAACGTTGTAGAGTGTAATTATACGAAATCGTATGGAAAAATACGAAATCGAAACACAAACAAAAGAGAAATCACGGACAGCCGATGATTTCCATTGGTGGAGGGGTACAATATGGCAGAAATCCGGAAAGAATCGTTCGGAACGCTGAAAGATGGGCGCGCGGCAGAGCTCTACACGCTGCGCAATGCGAAGGGCACGGAGGTGCAGGTCACGACCTACGGCGCGCGGCTCGTCGCGTGGAAGGTGACGAGCCCGGCGGGGAAGCCGGTCGACGTGCTGCTCGGCTATGCGGACGTCGCGACCTACGAGGCGGACGACGACTCGGCGATGGGCGGCATCGTCGGGCGCCATGCGAACCGCATCGAGGGCGGCAAGGCCGTGATCGGCGGCAAGACCTATCAGCTCGAGCTCAACACGGGCAGCCGCATGCAGAACCATATCCATGGCGGCTTCCACGGCTTCCATGAGAAGCTCTGGACGGCGGAGCCGGAGGCGGGCGCGCTGAAGCTCACGTATCACAGCGTCGATGGCGAGGGCGGCTATCCGGGCAACCTCGACGTCACGGTGCGCTACGCGCTGTCGGACGCCGACGAGCTCTCAATCCGCTACGAGGCGGTCTCGGATGCCGACACGATCTGCAACCTGACGAACCACAGCTATTTCAACCTCGACGGCTTTGCGTCGGGCTCGATCCTCGAACAGAAGATCCAGATTTGCGCGGATCAGTACACGTGGGCGGACAGTGAGTCCCTGCCGGACGGCCGCATCCTGCCGGTCGAGGGCACGCCGATGGACCTGCGCGAGCCGGTGCGCATCGGTGCGCATATCGACGACGATTTCGACGAGCTGCAGATGGGCGCGGGCTACGACCACAACTGGGTCATCCGCGACGAAAAGCCTTCGAATGCAGCCTATGCGAAGGCCGGCCTGCGGAAGGCCGCCTATGCCGAGTCCGACCAGACGGGGCTGACGCTCACCTGCTATACGACGCAGCCGGGCATCCAGTTCTACACGGGCAACTACCTGAACGGGCAGTTCACGGGCAAGGACGGTGCGACGTTCCCGCGCCGAAGCGGCTTCGCACTCGAGACGCAGTATTTCCCGAACGCGCTCGCGCATCCGGATTTCCCGCAGCCGATCCTGAAGAAGGGCGAGACCTGGAAGGCCGAGACCGTCTACGTGCTCGGCGCGAAGGGCTGACCATCCGGCGGATGCCTTTTTCAGAAACGCCTCGGGCGTTTCGTTGACGCAGCGATGTTTGTTCCGTTGCACGAAAAAATTGTATAAACTATACAAAAAGAGCCATGTATACAAAAAATACAGGCTCTTTTTGTTACTTTTTACGAAAAATATATGGACAGCTGTACCGTTTTGGTCTATAATAGGGATATATCAACAAGGCATAGAAAGTATAACAGAAATGCCCTAGAAGAGATAGTTCCGGGTTTAGGAGGCAGCGGTCATGAATGTGCATGAGTATCAGAGCAAACAGATTTTGGCATCGTTCGGCGTAAAGGTTCCGATGGGCTTCCCCGCGTTCACGGTGGACGAGGCGGTCGCAGCCGCTGAGGAGCTGGGTGCGCCCGTGACGGTCGTCAAAGCACAGATCCATGCCGGCGGCCGCGGCAAGGCGGGCGGTGTCAAGGTTGTGAGGGGACTCGATGCCGTGCGCGAGGCCGCGCAGGAGCTCCTCGGCAAGACGCTCGTGACGAAGCAGACCGGCCCGCAGGGCAAGGTCGTGCACCGCCTGCTGATCGAGGCCGGCGCCTCCATCGAGAAGGAGTACTATCTCTCGTTCGTGCTCGACCGCAAGCTCGGCCGCGTCGTGATGATCGGATCGGCATCGGGCGGCATGGAGATCGAGCAGGTCGCGAAGCTGAACCCGCAGGCCATCGTCAAGGAGGTCATCGACCCGGCGGTCGGGCTGCTGCCGTTCCAGTGTACGCGCATGGCTTTCGCGCTGCATCTCCCGGCGCGCTCCATGAAGCCGGCGAAGAAGCTCATGAACGGTCTCTATCAGGCGTTCCTCGCGAAGGACTGTACGCTTGCCGAGATCAACCCGATGGTCGTGACGACGGACGGCGACGTCATGGCGCTCGACGCGAAGCTGAACTTCGATGACAGCGCGCTCTACCGCCACCCGGAGCTCGAGAAGCTCCGCGACGCGAGCGAGGAGGACGCGAAGGAGCGCGAGGCGGCGAAGGCCGGCCTCAACTACGTGAGCCTCGGCGGCGATGTCGCGTGCATGGTCAACGGCGCGGGCCTCGCGATGGCGACGGTCGACATGATCAAATACTACGGCGGCGAGCCGGCGAACTTCCTCGATGTCGGCGGCGACTCGACGCCGGAGAAGATCGCAACGGCATTCCGCATCATGCTCGAGGGCGGTCAGGCGCAGGGCATCTTCGTCAACATCTTCGGCGGCATCAACAAATGCGACGTCGTCGCGGAGGGCATCGTGAAGGCCGCGCAGGAAGTCGCGGAGGATAGCGCGATGCCGGTGCCGGTCGTCGTGCGCCTCGAGGGCACGAACGTCGAGCGCGGCCGCGAGATCCTGACGGCTGCCGGCGTCGGAAACCTCTACATGGCGAAGACCATGGAGGGCGGCGCCGAGAGCATCGTCTCGATGGTAAAAAAAACGAGTGAGGTCTGCGAGGAGCAGATCGCGTAAGGGAAATCCGCATAGGGACGGCTCGGAGAAAAGCGGTGCGCATAGAAGGAGGATGCAGCGTTTTGGGAATTTTGCTTCATAAAGAGACAAAGGCGATCGTGCAGGGCATCACGGGGCAGGCGGCCTCGTTCCATACGAAGCAGATGCTCGCCTATGGCACGCAGATCGTCGCCGGGGTCACGCCGGGGAAGGCGGGCCAGCAGGTCGAGGGCGTGCCGGTGTTCGATACGGTCCGCGACGCCGTGGACGCGACCGGCGCGACGGCGTCCGTGATCTTCGTGCCGGCGCCTTTTGCAGCCGACGCGATCATGGAGGCCGCGGAGGCCGGGCTCGAGCTCGTCGTCTGCATCACGGAGCATATTCCCGTCCAGGACATGGTCAAGGTCAAGCGCTACCTCGAGGGCAAGAAGACGCGGCTCATCGGGCCGAACTGCCCGGGGATCCTGACCGTCGGCGAGAGCAAGCTCGGCATCATCCCGGGCGACATCCTGAAAAAGGGCCACGTCGGCGTCATCTCGCGCTCCGGCACGCTGACCTACGAGGCGGCGTTCCAGCTGACGGCGGCCGGCATCGGCCAGACGACCGCGCTCGGCATCGGCGGCGACGCCGTCAAGGGCACGGACTTCATCGACGCGCTGAAGCTGTTCAACGACGACCCGGACACCTGCGCGGTGCTCATGATCGGCGAGATCGGCGGCACGGCGGAGGAGGAGGCCGCGGCCTGGATCCACGCCAACATGAAGAAGCCGGTCACGGCGTTCATCAGCGGCCGGCAGGCGCCTCCGGGCAAGCGCATGGGCCACGCCGGCGCGATCATCGCGGGCGGCAAGGGCACGGCAGCCGACAAGATCAAGGCGCTGAACGCCGTCGGCATCGAGGTCGCGGACACCGTCGCGCATATCGGCGCGACCGTCGTCGACACGCTGAAGAAGGCTGGCATCTACGACGCCTGCCATACCTGCTGATTTTTGCTATTCTCTCAATAAAACATATATCCCTTTCCAGATGTGCACCGCATGTATCCATGGATACATGCGGTGCACGTTCTTTCCGGCCTGTATTTTTTGGCTGTGCTCCGGTATAATGGAAGCAGGAGTATTCATCCGCTATTTTTTCAGGGGAGTGATTTTCTTGAACCTCTCGGTAAAAATCTTTATCGCGCTCGTGCTGTCGGTCATCGTCGGTCTGATCGCGGGGGCACCGGCGGTGCCGTTCATCAAATGGTGGATCGCGCCGATCGGCACCATCTTCATCAACCTGATCAAGATGATGATCGTGCCGGTCGTGTTCACGTCGCTGATCGTCGGCGTCACGAGCCTCGGTGACACAAAGAAGCTCGGCCGCATCGGCATCAAGACAGTCGGCCTCTACCTCGTGACGACGGCCATCGCGATCCTGATCGGCTTCGCGGTCGCGGGCGTCATCCATCCGGGCCTCGGGCTCAACATGTCCGCGGCCAGCGAGGTCAACGTCAAGCCGGCGCCGTCCATCATGCAGGTGCTCGTCGCGATGGTTCCGGCGAACCCGGTGGCCTCGATGGCGAAGGCGGACATCCTGCCGACCATCGTGTTCGCGCTGTTCATCGGCGTCGGCATCATCCAGGTCGGCGGCAGCCGCGCGAAGACCCTGATCGGCTTCTTCGATGCGGCGGCCGAGGTCTGCTACAAGGTCATCGGCATGATCATGGCCATCTCGCCGATCGGCGTGTTCTGCCTGCTGCTGCCGGTCGTCGCGGAGAACGGCCCGTCCGTGCTGCTGCCGCTGCTCGCGGTAATCGTCTGCATGGCCATCGGCTGCACGATCCACGCGGTCGGCGTCTACTCGACGCTCGCGCGCGTCTGGGGCGGCCATTCCCCGCTCGCGTTCTTCAAGGGCATGAGCGAGGCCATGCTCATCGCGTTCTCGACCTGCTCGTCGTCCGGCACGCTGCCGGTCAACCTGAAGAACACGCAGGAAAAGCTCGGCGTCTCGCGTGAGGTCGCCTCGTTCGTCCTGCCGCTCGGCGCGACCGTCAACATGGACGGCACCGCGGTCTACATGGGCATCTGCTCCCTGTTCATCGCGAACGTGTTCGGCATCGACCTGACCGTCGGCCAGATGGGCATGATCGTGCTGACCGGCACGCTCGCCTCCATCGGCACCGCGGGTGTCCCGGGCGCCGGCCTCATCATGCTCGCGATGGTCCTCGAGTCCGTCGGCCTCCCGCTCGAAGGCCTCGGCCTCGTCGCCGGCATCGACCGCATCCTCGACATGTTCCGCACCTGCCTCAACATCACCGGCGATGCTGCCGTAGCCTGCGTCATCAACGAAACCGAAAAGAAATACGCCGCGCAGTAAGACAGCTGCGGTATATCGAAGAAAAGCCTTCCTTTCGAGGAAGGTTTTTTTATTTTTCGTGGAAAAACGGGGTGGTTAGGGCGGGAGAGCTATTGTAATGTCGGGGATTTTATATTATATTTAAGTATGGTTATGAACGTTACCGGATGGGCGGCATGCCTGCCGGTGAAGATATTGGAAGGGGTAGTCAAACACCATGTTTGGTATGTCAATGGATATCGGTATTGATCTCGGCACCGCGAATGTGCTCGTCTATGTGAAGGGCAAGGGCATCGTGCTGCGGGAGCCTTCGGTGGTCGCGGTCGACAAGGATACGAACGAGGTTCTCGCGATCGGCTCGGAGGCGAAGCAGATGATCGGCCGCACACCGGGCAACATCGTCGCGATCCGGCCGCTGCGCGAGGGCGTCATCGCGGATTACGATATCACGGAGAGCATGCTCCGCTATTTCATTGAGAAGGTCGTCGGGCACAGCTTCGTGTTCCGCCCGCGCATCATGATCTGCATCCCGTCGGGCGTGACGATGGTGGAGCAGCGCGCGGTGCAGGAGGCCGCGGAGCAGGCCGGCGCACGCCATACGCAGCTCATTGAGGAGCCGCTCGCGGCGGCGCTCGGCGCGGGCCTCGACATCGTGGAGCCGTGCGGCAACATGGTCGTCGATATCGGCGGCGGCACGACGGATATCGCGGTCATCAGCCTCGGCGGCATCGTCGACAGCGAGTCGCTGCGCGTGGCGGGCGATAAGTTCGACGAGGACATCGTCGCCTATGTCAAGCGCGAGTTCAACATGATGATCGGCGAGCGCACGTCGGAGGACATCAAGATGCAGGTCGGCGCGGCGTTCCCGGACGCGCGCAATGAGTCGATGGATATCCGCGGCCGCGACCTGCTGTCTGGCCTGCCGAAGACGGTCACGATCACGACGGCACAGGCGGCGGAGGCCATGGAGCAGTCCGTCAACCGCATCGTCGAGTGCGTCAAGAAGGTGCTCGAGGAGACGCCGCCGGAGCTCTCGGCGGACATCATGGACCGCGGCATCATCATGACGGGCGGCGGCTCGATGCTCTACGGCCTCGACGAGCTGATCCGCCGCGAGACGGAGATCCCGACGGCGCTCGCCGACGATCCGCTCTCGTGCGTGGCGCTAGGCTGCGGCAAGGCGCTTGACTCGTTCGGCAAGTTCGACGGCAAAGCGACGAATTTCAAGATGGGCAAATAAAGGTTTTTTCGGCTTCTCTGTCGAAGCATAAAAAGATGGCAAGTAGGGCGCAAAAGCGCTTTGGATGCGGGAACAGGGAATCTTTCGAAGGGAAGAATCCCGAAGCGAACGCAGAAAACCAGGAAGCGGGGGAATACTATGTGGCGTGGCCTGTACACGGCGGCAGCCGGCATGATCACGGAGACGAAGCGGACGGATACGATCGCGAACAATCTCGCGAACGTCAATACGACGGGCTTCAAGCGCGATGAGGCGGTGAGCGGCGAGTTCGCGCCGATGCTGATCCGCCGCATCAACGACACGAAGGCGGACAGCAGCGACGTGACGACGTTCAAGCAGTTTCATCTCGGGCTGCAGGCGCCGGTCGTCGGCACGCTCGGCCTCGGCTCGTACATCGATGAGATCGCGACCGACCATGCGCAGGGCAATATGGAGACGACGGGCAACCCGCTCGACCTCGCGATTGCCGGCGACGGGTATTTCGCGATCCAGACGAACCAGGGCGTGCGCTACACGCGCGACGGGAATTTCTACAAGTCGGCGACGGGCCAGCTGCAGAACGTGCGCGGCCAGGCCGTGCTCGGCACGAACGGGCAGCCAATCGTGATCCCGGCGAACGCGACGCGCGTGAATTTCGGCGCGAAGGGGCAGGTCTACGCGGATAACCAGCTGATCGGCCAGCTGCAGTTCGTGTCGTTCGGCCCGGACCGCCGCGCCGTGCTGAAGCAGGGGGACAACCTCTACTACCCGCAGGCCGGCGCGCAGCCGGTTCCGGCGGGCGGCGAGATTCAGCAGGGCATGCTCGAGCGCTCGAACTCGAACGTCGTCTCGGAGATGGTCGAGCTCATCAACAACTACCGTATCTACGAGGCGGGCTCGAAGGCTGTCCAGACGCAGGACTCGATGCTCGACAAGTCGGTCAACAACGTCGGCCGGCTGTCCTGACGGGGCTTTGACGGCTGAGGGCAGCAGACGGATCGGACTTTGAAGGCTGAGGGCGGCGGGCGTCCCGCGGCGCTCAGGATTTAAGTTTTCACGGAAAAGTATCGATATACAGGATAGGCAAAGATAGGACTGCTTTTCATTTTTTAGGGGGAACGTGCAAAGATGATGCGTGCACTTTGGTCTGCGGCTTCGGGAATGAAGGGCCAGCAGACGAATATGGATGTCATCGCGAACAACATCGCGAATGTCAATACGTATGGCGGCAAGAAGGTCCGCGCGGAGTTCCAGGATCTCGTCTATCAGACGATCCGCGACGCCGGCGCGCAGAGCGGTGCGGACAGCCAGTACCCGACGGGCCTGCAGGTCGGCCTCGGCACGCGTGTCGCGGCGACGAACCGCGTGTTCACGCAGGGCTCCCTGCAGACGACGGATGTGCCGACCGATATCGGCATCCAGGGCGAGGGATTCTTCCGCATCACATTGCCGGACGGCACGACGGCCTATACGCGCGACGGCTCGTTCAAGCTCGACTCGCAGCGCCGCATGGTGACGTCGGACGGCTATCCGCTCGCGGATGGCATCACGATCGATGAGAACGCGCCGGCGGACTCCATCGTCATCGCCGGGGACGGGCAGGTTTCGTGCACGCCGGCGGGCGGCACGACGCAGCAGGCGGGCCAGATCACGCTCGCGCGCTTCGTGAACCCGTCCGGCCTGACGGCCATCGGCAAGAACCTGTTCGTCGTCTCGGACGCATCGGGCGACCCGATCGAGAGCAACCCGGGCGAGGAAGGCGCGGGCACGTTGACGCAGGGCACGCTCGAAATGTCGAACGTGCAGATCGTCGAGGAAATGGTCAACATGATCATCTCGCAGCGCGCGTACGAATCGAACTCGAAGGCCATCACGACGTCCGACTCCATGCTCGAGATCGCGAACGGCCTCAAGCGCTGATGAAAAGTAAACAGATTATACTGGCCATTCTATGCTTGCTATGGGGTGGCTGTTTCTGTCTATTTGCGTCCCCATCGGCGCTGGCCTATGGCGGCGGCACGCAGCAGGAGCGGTTCCCGAACGCGATCTCGGCAGAGTACCTCGATGGGCTCGGCCGGACGAAGATCGAGCAGGCGCTGCAGGCGGCGGGGGAGACGCGCCGGCATGCCGTCAGCCTCTCACGCTCGCCGCGCGCGGTGCAGGCACCGGCCGGGCAGCTGATCTGCGAGGTCGACCTGCCGAAGGGGATCAGCTATACGGGCCTGACGCCGGTCACCGTTTCCATCTACGTGGATGGGAGCTTCTACCGGCGGGTCGTGCTCTACTACCGCGTCCGGGTCTACGAGACGGTGCTCGTCGCGGCGCGGGATCTGCCGATAGACAAGACCATCGAGTCAGCGGATGTCCTCACCAAAGAGGTCGAGGTAGATCTCCCGGCAACGTCCTATCTGAAAGAAAGCAAGGAGATCGACGGGCGCGTGCCGGCGCGGTTCATCAAGGCCGGGACGCCGGTGCTCGCTGATTTCCTGCAGAATCCGATCGTGCTCGAGAGCGGTGCGGCGGTGACCATCGTTACGCAGGTGAATGGCGTCGAGGTGAAGACGGACGGCATTGCGATGCAGCGCGGCCGCGTCGGCAAATGGATCCGCGTGCGCAACGCGCGCTCCGGCAAGATCCTCGGAGGCCGCGTCATCGACGCGCATACGGTAGAGGTTGGATAATGCGGAAGCAAGAGGTGCAACCCATGATGCATACGAAGAAGAAACTCACGGCGGCCGTGATGGCCTGCCTGCTCGGCCTTTCCGCCGCGCAGGTGCTGGCACCGGCAAGCGCCTCGGCACGGTCGCTCTGGTCGGACGGGCCGGGCTACCACAGCATTTTTTCGGATAACAAGGCGCACGATGTCGGGGATATCCTGACCATCGTGATCGCGGAGTCGACGTCGACCTCGACATCGAAATCGCGTTCGAATTCGAAGTCCGGCAACGTGTCGCTCGGCACGGGCGTCGGGATCTTCGACTTCCTGCGCGCGGCGTCGGCGAGCGGCTCGGACTCGTCGACGGCCAAGGGCTCGGCGACCTCGACGAACAGCGTCGCGGCGAACATCACGGTCACGGTGACCGAGGTGCAGCCGAACGGCAATATGGTCGTCGAAGGCACGCAGTCCATCTGGCAGAACAAGGATGAGCACAAGATCACGTTCCGCGGCGTCTGCCGGCAGGACGATGTGACCGTGAACAACACGATCCCGTCGACGAAGATCGCCGATGCGACCGTGAAGTTCGACGGCAAGGGCCCGCTGAATGCGAAGCAGCGGCAGGGCATCCTGACGCAGATCTTCAATATCCTGTTCTGAGCGGCCGCCGTCCGGGAACGCGGCGGAAGCGGGAACAGGCGCCCTTCCGGCGTCACGGAGGGCACAGCATCCACAGAAGGCAAGGAAAGTCTCATAGGAGGCAGACATGAAAAGGTTGAAACAGGCGCTCGCGGGCGTCCTCGCCGGCCTCATGGCGTGCGCCGCATTCGCGGCCGCGCTCCCGACGGCCGCGGAGGCCGCGTCCGCGATCACGCGCATCAAGGATATCTCGAAGGTGCAGGGCGTGCGCAGCAACCAGCTGCAGGGCTACGGCATCGTCGTCGGCCTGAACGGGTCGGGTGACTCGAACAGCTCGATCGAGACGGTGCAGTCCATCGCGAACATGCTGCGCCGCTACGGCATCTCGGTTGCCCAGGGCTCGCTGAAGGCGAAGAACGTCGCGGCGGTCATGGTCACGGCGACCCTGCCGCCGTTCGTGCGCGAGGGCGACACGATCGACGTGACGGTCTCGTCGATGAGCGATGCCAAGAGCATTCAGGGTGGCACACTGCTGCAGACCCCGCTGCTCGCGGCGGACGGCAAGGTCTACGCGGCCGCGCAGGGCGCGGTCTCAACGGGCGGCTTCATGGCCGGCACCGGCGGCACGAGCGTGCAGAAGAACTTCCCGACGGTCGGCACGACGCCGAACGGCGCAATCGTCGAGCGCACAGTGGAGGACGGCGTGCCCGGCGACGGGACGCTCTCGCTGTCGCTCGCGCAGCCGGACTTCACGACGGCGGCGCGCATCGCGTCGGCCATCAACGCGCAGTACGGCAGCATCGCGAAGGCGACGAACCCGGGCCGCGTCGACATCAGCGTGCCGGCGTTCTACAAGGACAACGTCGTGAACTTCGTCTCGAGCATCGAGGAACTGCCGGTCATGCCGGATCATGCGGCGAAGGTCGTCGTGAGTGAGCGCACGGGCACGATCGTCATGGGCGGCGATGTCTCGGTCGACGAGGTCGCGATCACGCAGGGCGGCCTGACCATCCATGTCGAGAAGAACCGCAACACGAGCCAGCCGGCGCCGTTCTCGTACGGCTCGACGGTCACCGCGAAGAACACGAAGGTGAACGCGAAGGAGGACAAGGCCAATACCATTGTCCTGCCGGCCACGGCGAACGTCAGCGACATCGTCGGCGCGCTGAACGCGGTCGGCGCGACGCCGCGCGACACGATCTCCATCCTGCAGGCGCTGAAGGCTTCGGGCGCCCTGCACGCAGATCTCCAGATTATCTGATGAGGTGAGACGATGACGATACAGCCACTTTCTGCGGGACTCGGCACCGGCGCGATGAGCAGCAGCATTTCTTCGATTGCCGAGCACGCCAAGGGACAGAACTTCCAGCAGATGCTCGAGCGCGCCGAGCGCCTCGAGGAAAAGACGGGAAAGCATATCGTGAACGCGCAGTCCCTGAGCGCGCAGGACAAGCAGCTCAAGGAGGCCTGCAAGGGCTTTGAGTCCATGTTCCTGTCGCTGATGTACAAGGAGATGCGCAATACCGTGCCGAAGGATCCGCTGTTCGGCGAGTCGAACGCGATGTCCATCTTCAAGGACTTCCAGGACACCGAGATGATGAAGAACGTCGCCGAGTCTGGCGGCATCGGCCTTGCCGATATGCTCTACAAGCAGCTCTCGCCGCAGGTCCTCGCGCAGGATAAGGCGGCGCGGGCAAAGCTCGCCGCGCAGCAGCCCGCTACAGCAAAGAAGACGAACACGCTCTGAGCGCGCGGGCAAAGGGATAGAACCGAAAAAAGATGGGCTGTCACATAACAAAATAGCCTTCCCCATAGGGGAAGGGGGACCGCGTAAGCGGTGGATGAGGTGTGGCTGCAGGGTAGAGGTACATTGAGATGTTCTTCAAACCTGTCGTCAACACCTCATCCGTCTGCCCTTCGGGCAGCCACCTTCCCCTCAGGGGAAGGCTTTACCCATTCTTGCGGCAGCCGTCTTTTACTTTTTTTTAGGAGGCAATTTTTTGATGTGGGTCAATGGGAATCGGTGGAAAAAGGTTTTGGCGGCCGGCGTGGGGCTCTGGCTCTCCGCGTCCGCGATGGCGCTAGCATCGCCTGCGATGCAGGATGTGCGCTACCACAGCGGGACCGAGCATGACCGCATCGTCTTTGACCTGTCGGAGACGCCGCTCTACGATGTGAAGCCTTCGGCGGACGGCCGGACGGTCACGATCGACTTCCAGGACGTCTCAGGCCGCCATTTCCGTCAGGTGCCGATAAAGACTTCTAGAGTCTCGAGCGTGACCTATGCGGAGAAGTCCGGGCACCTGCTCGTGACCCTGCACCTGAAGGCCGGCCTCTCGTACAAGGTCAGCAACCTGCACAGCCCGGCGCGCGTCTTCATCGACATCCTGCCGGCGTCCGAGGCCGTCAGCGATGACGCGCAGGCGAAAAAGAGCGTGCCGCAGGCGGCCGCGGGCTCCGGTGCCGTACAGAAGGACCCGGAGAACACCTACGAGGAGGAGATGGCGCCGGGTCTCACGAAGAAAACCTATGTGTACTGGGACGATGATGGCAAGGTCACGGCCTATTTCGTCGAGGCGGACCATAACCGCTACACGGTGAAGCCGGCGCTCGGCCACGGCAAGATCCCGGAGGTCGAGACGGTCAGCGGCATCTCAGACCGCTATCAGGCGCTCGCCGCGATCAACGCGTCGTATTTCAACTGGAACGGCGAGCTCATCGGCGACACGAAGATCGATGGGCAGGTCGTCGGCACGACCTACTACACGCGCTCGGCGTTCGGCATCCTGCCGGACGGGTCGCCGGTGTTCGGCAAGGTCAGCTACGACGGCTCGGTGACCATCGACGGCATCACGCAGCCGGTCGGCGGCGTCGACGCGGAGCGCGCGGAGGACAGCGTGACGCTCTACAACCGCTACTACGGCGCGACGACGCAGACGAACGAGTACGGCATGGAATACGTCGTCGAGGGCGGCGTCGTGACGGCCATCCACCAGCAGAACTCCTCGATCCCGAAGGACGGCTGGGTCGTCTCGGCGCATGGCAAGGCGAAGGACGCGTTCGCGGGTGTCAAGGTCGGCGACCGCGTGACGATCACGCAAGAGCTCGGCTCGCCGTGGAATCAGGCCGTGCAGATGGTCGGCGCAGGGCCGCGCCTGCTCGAGCATGGGGCGGTGCATGTGACGGCCGCGGAGGAGGAGTTCCCGGGCGATATCCGCTACGGGCGCGCGCCGCGCTCGGCCATCGCGGTGATGGCGAACGGCGACTACCTGCTCGGTGTCGTCGACGGGCGGCAGGCCTCGAGCCACGGCCTGACGCTCACGGAATGGGCATACCTCCTCAAGAAGTTCGGCGCGGTCGACGCGATCAATTTCGACGGGGGCGGCTCGTCCGAGCTCATCGTCGGCGGGCAGGTCGTGAACTCCCCGTCCGACGGGAATGAGCGCTCGGTCGGCGCGGCCCTGCTCGTTTTGCCGAAAACGGAATGAAACCGCAGGATGAGGGCTATCTTTTTGCCCGGATTATGATATAATATGGAAGGTATACACGTTTCGCAATGAATGAGGTGAATCCTTTGCATAAATTCGTAAAGAAGATGGCTGCCGCCGGCATCGCCGCGTGGCTGATCGCCGGACAGCCGCTCTCTGCGTGGGCGATGGCGCCGATCCTGCCTCTCCGTGAGGTGCAGGAGGGCATGCAGGGGACGGCCTGGACGGTCCTCGACAGCTCGGGGAAGATTCAGCCGTTCCCGGTCACCATCGTCGGTGTGCTCGGCGAAGGCAAGGGCGCGGATCCGATGATCATGGCGCGGGCAGAGGGCCCGCTGATCCATCAGGTCGGCGGCATCCTGCAGGGCATGAGCGGCAGCCCGGTCTACGTGAACGGCCGGCTCGTCGGAGCCGTCGCCGCCGGCCTGAAGGAAATGACGCCGTATACCTTCTTCATCCGCCCGATTGAGGGCATGACCGCGCTCTGGAGCCTGCCGGACAGCAAGAACAAGACCCGGATGCGCACCTTTGACCTGAAGAAATACCTCGCCGACAAGAAGAAGGCCGAGGAAGCGGCGGCCAAGGCGGAAAAAGCGGATAAGGATAAATCGGGCAAGACGCCGGTGATGTCGGCGGAAACCGAAGCGAAGGTCGACGCGGCGCTCGCGAAGATCAAAGAGAAGCAGAACGCGCCGGAAAAGGACGCCTCGGCAAAGGACGGCTCGAAGCCGGAAACGGCGGACGAGCCGGCGAAGGAATCCGCGGAGAACGCGGAGACCAGCGCCGATACTATGGAACAGAATGCCAGCACCGGAGATTCTGCGCAGACCGCCGCGCCCACCGAAGAGGTGCGGGTCGCGCCCGGCGTGCCGGTTTCCGGTGAGGAAACGAAGCCGCAGGACGAGCAGGGGACGAAGACCGATGGCGAGAAGACCACGCTCTTTGTCTCGGGCTTCAACCCGGCGGGCATCCGTTTCTTGAACCAGCAGTTCCCCGGAAAGTTCCGGTTCCTGCCGATGAGCGGGCCGACGGCCGCGGAGCAGCAGGAGTTCGACTACAACGCGACGCTCAAGCCCGGCCAGACGGTCGGCGCCGCGATGGCGTACGGCGACTTCGCCGTCGGTGCGACGGGCACGGTCACGGCGGTCGACGGCAAGAAGGTCGTCGCGTTCGGCCATCCGTTCCTGCAGCGCGGCAACGTCAACTATTTCATGACGGACGCGACGATCATCGGCACGATCAGCGGCGTCAGCAATGGCATGAAGCTCGGCAACATCGGCAGCGTGCTTGGCCGCATCAGCCAGGACCGCACGACGGGCATCGCCGGCACGCTCGGGGAGTTCCCGTCCTGCGTGTCGCTGCGCGTCAAGGTGAAGGACAACACGCTCGGGCGTACGGATACCTATGAGTCCCGCATCGCCTACGACGAGGGCTTCCTCTCGCAGCTGTCGGGCGGCATCGTGTATTCCGCCATCAGCAAGACGACGGACAACCTCGCCGAGGGCACGGCGGACGTGCATTTCACGATCCGCACGAACACGGTTCCGTCCGGCAAGGTCGAGCGCAGCAATATGTTCTACAACACCTCGGATGTCGGCCAGATCGCCGTATCGGAGCTCATGCAGGCGATGAACATCATCTGCGCGAACACCGAGAAGGAGTCCGATATCCTCGACGTGCAGGCCGATGTGACCTACGACGCGGAGCGCAAGTCCGCCTCGATCCTGTCCGCCATCCCGGACAAGTCGAAGGTGAAGCCCGGCGACACGGTGACGTTCACGACGACAATCAAGCCGTACCGCCGCGACAAGGAGACGTTGCTGATCCGCTACAAGGTGCCGGAGAATCAGCCCGAGGGCGCCTTGCAGCTCGATATCCGCGGCGGCGGGCTCGTGCCGGTCACGAGCCTGCTGCTCCTGCAGCAGAGCGGCGTCGACGTCACGAGCGCCGACACCAAGCAGCAGACGACCGCGCAGAAGCTCGAGGACCTCATGAAGAACGGCCGCAACAACGAGATCATCGTGGGGCCGAGCCAGACGGCGGGGCCGCTCACCGACAAGCAGAAGAAAGAGGCCCTGCGCCGCGCGCAGAAGGCGGCGGAGGCCGCAGCCAAGGCAAAGCCTGCGCATAAGGTCGACCTGCTCGGCGAGAAGAAGAAAAACGAAGCGAAAGGCACCGCGGAGACGAAGTTCACGACGAAGTACATCATCGACAACGTCGTGCACGCGACGCTCCAGGTTTCGAGAAAATAAGGGGAAAAGAACGCAGAATGGAAAAGTTGGTTATCAATGGAGGGAGAAGGCTTTCCGGCCGCGTGAAGATCAGCGGGGCGAAGAACGCCGTCCTGCCGATCATCGCCGCGACCCTGCTCGGGCAGGACGCGCCGAGCCTCCTCGATGAGGTGCCTGCCCTCGAGGACGTGCACACGATCACCGAGGTGCTCAAGAAGCTCGGCGTCAAGGCGGAATTCTCCCCGGAAAAGCATCAGCTCCTCGTCGACAGCTCGGTCATCGGGAGCTGCGAGGCCCCGTACGACCTCGTGCGCAAGATGCGCGCGTCCTTCCTGATCATGGGGCCGCTGCTCGCGCGCTGCGGGCAGGCGCGGATCTCGCTGCCGGGCGGCTGCGCCATCGGCACGCGCCCCATCGACCTGCACCTCAAGGGCTTTGAGGCGCTCGGCGCGAAGATCCACATCGGCCACGGCTTCATCGAGGCCTCGGCCCCCGAGGGCCTGAAGGGCGCGAAGATCTACCTCGACTTCCCGAGCGTCGGCGCGACCGAGAACATCATGATGGCCGCGTCGATGGCCGAGGGGCAGACCGTCCTCGAGAACCCGGCCGAGGAGCCGGAGATCGTCGACCTCGCGAACTACCTGAACGTTATGGGCGCGAAGGTGCGCGGCGCCGGCACGAACGTCATCAAGATCGAGGGCGTCGGCAAGCTCCGCGGCCGTGACTACACGATCATCCCGGACCGCATCGAGGCCGGCACCTACATGGTCGCGGCCGCGATGACACGCGGCGACGTCTACATCGAGAACGCGATCAGCGAGCATCTGAAGCCGGTCATCGCGAAGCTCAAAGAGGCCGGCGTCACGATCGAGGAGGATGTCGGCGGCATCCGCGTGGCGTGCGATCACCGCACGAAGGCCGTCGACATCAAGACGATGCCGTACCCGGGCTTCCCGACCGATATGCAGGCGCAGTTCATGGCGATGCTGACGGTCTCGGAAGGCACGAGCATGGTCACGGAGACCGTGTTCGAGAACCGCTTCATGCACGTCGACGAGCTGAAGCGCATGGGTGCGGATATCCGCATCGACGGCCGCACCTCGGTCGTCGAGGGCGTCGACCATCTGACGGGCTGCCAGGTCAAGGCGACCGACCTGCGTGCGGGCGCCGCGATGGTGCTCGCCGGACTCGTCGCGGACGGGGAGACCCAGGTCGGCTACATCCATCATATCGACCGGGGCTACGACAATCTCGTCGGCAAATTGGTGAACTTGGGCGCGGATATCCGCCGCGTCAATCAGTGAGGAGAACTATGACTTATCGTTTCGAGAAGCCGCTGCAGCTCGCACATCTGCAACTGAAAAACCGTGTCATCCGCTCGGCGGCTCACTCTTTCCTGCCGGACAAGAACGGCTTCATGACCGATGCGGAGTACGCGATGTATGAGGAGCTCGCGAAGAACAACATCGGCCTGATCATCACCGGGCATTGCTGCGTCGACCCGCTCGGCCGCGCGAACCCGGAACAGGTCAACATCTACGAGGACGGCTATGCGCCGCAGTTCCGCAAGGCGGTCGAGATTGCGCACCGCTACGGGGCGCGCTTCGTGCCGCAGATCTCGCATGCCGGCCCGCGTGCCATCGATAACGACGACCTCGCGGACTGCGTCGCGCGTCCGCTCAAGAAGGAGCGCCATGCGCGCGCCCTGACGGTGGAGGAGATCCACCATATCGAGCAATGCTTCATCGACGCGGCGCGCCGCCTGCAGAAGGCCGGCGTCGACGGCGTGCAGCTGCATGCCGCGCATTCCTACCTGCTCTCGCGTTTCATCGACCCGCTGTTCAACCAGCGCACGGACGAATACGGCGGGACGCCGGAGAACCGCTTCCGCATCGTCGATGAGATCATCCGCGGCATTCACGAGGCGTGCGGGGAGGACTTCCCCGTACTCATCAAGATCAACGCCGACACGAAGCACGAGGACGCGGCGGGCTACGAGCAGGAGATGTTCTACATCCTGCACCGCTGCGCAGAGCTCGGCGTCGAGCTCGTCGAGCTCTCCGGCGCCGATTTCATCTCGCTGCCGAAGGACGCGCGGCTCTACTACCTCGACTACGCGAAGAAATACAAGCAGGAGGTCCCGGAGCTCCCGATGAGCCTCGTCGGCGGCATCCGCTCGCGCGCCGACATGGAGGCCGTCATGGCAAGCGGCATCGAATGCCTGTCCCTCGGCCGCTCCCTGATCGCGGAGCCCGACTTCGTCACGAAACAGCTCGCGGGCGGCGATCCATCCATCTGCGTGTCCTGCAACCGCTGCTTCGTGCTCCCGGACATGCACCCCGGCGTCCGCTGCGTCTGGCAGTGGAAACGCATCCGCGCTGCCGAGCGCGCCAAGAAAAAGGCCGCCGCACAGGGCTGACCTTCCGGGAAACTATCCCAAGCAATTATTTCATCCAAAAATTCATCCGTAAATTTTCCGCCCGCATAGCAGGATATCATATCCCGTATGCGGGCTTTTATTAAGTCTTACGCATCGGAGAAAAGGGGGGGGAATCCGCTTTGCCAAACTGGAATCTCATGCCGAAGAAGGCACTGAAGCTCGCACATCTCAACAGCTTGGCCGAACTTTTGTCATTACGATAACAGAAACCAAGAACTGCCCCGATTTTTGTCATTACGATAACAAAAGTCGGGGCAGAATTTTTCGAGTTGTTTTCGTTTTTACGAAATGATGGCGGGGAGGTCGTAGAGCAGGAGGTCGTCGCGCTGCGCGGCTTCGGCGCGGACGCGGTCAGTGAAGCCGCTTTTGGAGAACAGGGCGTAATAGGATGCGTCCCGCTGCTTGCGGAACAGGTTCGCACGGTATTCGAGCCGGCGCAGGGTGTCGAGATCTGTCGGCTCGTTGCGCCATTTGCATTCACCGAAGAGGTATTTCTGGTCATCGCTTGCGACGAGGTCGATTTCCTCCTGCTGGTGCGTGGCGGGGTCGGTGCCCCACCATCGTCCGATGGCGGTCATCAGGAGGGGCAGGCGGCCCACGGCGTTCTCGCGCAGCAGGAACTGCTGGCAGACCCGTTCGAAGACCGCGCCCATGTAGCGCGGGTAGTCTGGCGCAATCCGGCGCTTCCAGAGGATTTCCTGCGCGCCGGACTCGATCAGCATGCGGTTCGTGACGACGTAGCGGTACCAGAACCGGAACAGGAAGTCGGAGATGCCGTAAAGCGTCCGGCGCGAGGTCTCCTTTTCTCCGAACGGCACCTCTTTGTACAGGATCCCGAGATGGATGAGCGTCTGGATATACTTCAGGCATTTTGGCTGCGCTTCGCCGGTCTTTGTCGCAATCTCGCTGGCGCGGGAGGCGCCGCCTGCGATGGCCTCGATGACAGCGTTGTACATGGACGGCTGGCGGACTTCCTCCTTCAGCAGGAAGATCGGCTCCTCGTAGAGATAGCTCGCGGGCCGCAGGAAAAGGTCGCAGAGGTTTTCCTGTACGCTCTTTTCCGGGCGCACATAGCGAAGGTACATCGCCGTCCCGCCGAGGGCCCCGTAGAGTTCGAGCTGCTCCTCCGGCGTGAAGCCATCGAGGAAAAGCAGGCTCTCCCGGTAGTCGAAGGGCTTCAGCTGGAGCTGCGCCGTGCGCCGTCCGAACAGCGGGCTTTTCGAGCCGAGCACCTCCTTCTCCATGAAGCCGACATAGCTGCCGCAGAGAATCAGGAAAAGCTGCGTGTGCTGCAGTTCATGGTCGATGGCGTGCTGCAGCTCGGAGAGAAGGGCGGTATGTCCCTCGGCCAGATACGGGAATTCGTCGATCACGAAGACCAGCCGCTTCTCCCGGTACCGCTCCGCAAGATAATGGAAGACCTGCCGCCATGCCGTGAAGGCCGGCCGGTCCGATGCTCCATCGTGCCGGTAGATCTGCTCGCTGACCTTGTCGAGATTCAGCTTCTCCGTGCTGAGCTCCGCGGAGAAGAAAATGGCTTCCTTGCCCGCGCAGAATTCCTGCAGCAGCGTCGTCTTGCCGACGCGCCGCCGCCCATATAGGATAAACAGCTGAAACCGCCGCTCCGCATAAAGCCGCTCCAGCTCCGCGAGTTCCCGTTTCCGTCCAATCATGGCCCATCCTCCCTAAAACAATTAACCCTAGAGTTATTAACTTACGAGTTAATAACTCTAGGGTTAATTCTATCATGTTTCCGTAGAACCGGCAAATTTTCCTGACCCTGTGACCTATGCGTCAACTTTTATCCTCATGACAACAAAAGTCGACGTCTGGAATCAGCAGGAATTCTTGTGCGGAGGGAGAATTAGGTGGGTAGAGGAAGTTTTGGGCGGCTGGGCCGCCGGATGATGAAAGGGAGGATATCTCGGTTCGCGTGAAGATCTGGGAGTGACGCCGGGGCATCCCTTGCCGAACGGGGGAACGCCAGACGCGCGCACAGATGCGCGATGCCGTGCAGGATCTCTTCGATTATATAGAAAGAATAATCCGGAAACCGGTACGGGTTTGCCTTGTTTGCTTTCCATCCGTCGGTCGGAGCAGCAGCTCCGGCCGGCGTTTTTTTTATGGACAAAGGTACTGTCTTGTGAACATGGAAAATTTCACGAAAAATTCTCGTTTGTATACTTGACACCCGTATACAAAAGTGATAGTATACAAATCACCATCAATTTTGTAACAGAGTTACAAACGGTTGGAAAGAATGGATTCTTGACAGCTACATCTGTGTATGTGTATGAGAGAAAGAAGGATTTAAGATGACTGGATTGATGATTGTCGGTATAGCCATTGTCGTCTTTGCCTGTGCCTATCTCGGTTATGGGCGCTGGCTGGTGAAAACCTGGGGGATTGACCCGAAGGCACCGACGCCGGCTGTACGCAAGGAAGATGGCCAGGACTACGCGCCGGCCTCCCGTTTCACGGTATTTGCCCATCAGTTCTCCTCGATCACTGGTGCGGGCCCTGTGACCGGCCCAATCATTGCCGCGATGTTCGGCTGGGCTCCGGCTCTGCTCTGGATCCTGGTCGGCGGCGTGTTCTTCGGTGCGGTACAGGATTTCACCGCGCTGTACGCTTCGGTAAAGAATGATGGCAAGAGCATGGGCATGCTGATCGAACAGTATGTCGGCAAGACGGGCCGCCGCCTGTTCCTGCTGTTCTGCTGGCTGTTCACGCTGCTCGTCATCGCGGCGTTCGCGGACATCATCGCGAACACGTTCGCTATGTACACGAAGGCCGGCGCCCTGAACGTCCCGGGCGCGCAGGCTGCGACGATCTCGATGCTGTACATCGTCGTCGCGATGGGCTTCGGCGTATTCATCAAGAAGTTCCAGCCGTCCGGCATTGTGAAGCTCGCGGTTGCCATCGTGCTCGTCATCGCGATGTTCGCGGTCGGCATGCGTTTCCCGCTGTACTTCGATGTCCAGACCTGGCGCTATGTGACGTTCGGCTACTGCTTCATCGCAGCCTGCCTCCCGATGTGGCTCCTGATGGAACCGCGCGATTACCTTTCGTCGTTCCTACTGCTCGGCATGATCGTCGGCGGCGTTCTCGGTATCCTCGTTTCGAACCCATCCATCAACATGCCGGCGTTCGTCGGTTTTGAAGTCAACGGCAAGCCGCTGTTCCCGATCCTGTTCATCACGATCGCCTGCGGCGCGGTCTCCGGTTTCCACAGCCTCGTTTCCTCGGGTACTTCCTCGAAGGCCATCGCCAACGAGAAGGATATGCTTCCGGTCGGCTACGGCGCGATGCTCTGCGAGTGCCTGCTCGGCGTTGTCGCACTCGTCATCGCCTGCTCGGCAGCCTCGGGCGGCGTCCTGCCGAAAGGCACGCCGTTCCAGATCTTCGCTGGTGCGATCGGCGGTTTCTTCGAGATGTTCGGCCTGCCGGCTGGTGTCTCGGCCTGCGTGGTCACGATGTGCGTTTCGGCCCTCGCGATGACGACGATCGACTCCGTCGCCCGCATCGGCCGCATGAGCTTCCAGGAAATCTTTGCTCCGGCAGAGGGTGAGAAGCAGAGCGCGTTCGTCAAGAAGATAACGGGCACGGTTCCGTCCACGCTGATCACGCTGTTCCTCGCGTTCTTCCTCTGCCTCGCCGGCTACATGAGCATCTGGCCGCTGTTCGGCGCAGCGAACCAGCTGCTGTCGGCCCTCGTGCTGATCTCGCTCGCCGTGTTCCTGAAGGTGACGGGCCGCAAGGGCTGGATGCTCTACGTGCCGATGGTCTTCATGTTCGTCGTCACGATGACGGCGCTCGTCATGAGCGTCTACGGCATCTTCACGAAGCTCAGCGCTGGCAACTTCGTCTTCATGGTCGACGGCCTGCAGCTGATCCTCGCGCTCGCGCTCATGACGCTCGCGGTTCTCGTCGTCAAGCATTGCGGCAAGGAGCTCGTGACGGGCAAGGCCGAGAACCCGGAGAACGCGGTCAAGGCGTGATCCGGCCCGGTTACCTCCTATCATAGAAAGTTTTTCATTCACAACATTCACTTTCATTATCGATTCTGCTCCCGCAAGGGAATAGATAAATGCCGGAAAGAGGACACCGTATGCGTGCGGTGTCCTCTTTCTTGCTGTTGGTGGAAATTTATGCTATAATAAGCCGTGCGCGGTTGTAGCTCAGTTGGATAGAGCATTCGCCTCCTAAGCGAAGGGTCGTGAGTTCGACTCTCACCAATCGCACCATTTCTTGTCCTGTATGCCGTGCCGGTTCTCCGGCGCGGCTTTTGTTGTATGGATATCCTTGGAGGGTATGGCTATGAAGAGATTCGCGATGGTGCTGACGCTGCTGTGCCTCATGGGCGCTGGTGCAGGCTATGGCGTGCCTGCGGCGGCTGCCCCGTCATCGGACGCGGCGCCTGCTGAGGCCGCTCGAGCTATTCAGTCCGTTTCTGCGCCGATTCCGCTGCGCGGGGTCATCGAGGGGTTCTACGGGACGCCGTGGACGTTCGGTGCACGCATGGACATGATCGATTTCTGCGGGAAACATGGCTTCAATGCGTATATTTATGCACCGAAGGATGATCCATACCATCGGGCGAAGTGGCGCGAGCCGTATCCGGCGGAAAAGATGCGGGAGCTGCAGGCACTCGTATCCGAGGCAAAGACAAAGGGCGTCCGGCTGATCTTCGCCGTGTCGCCGGGGCTTGACCTGCATTTCCGCGGCGCGGCGGCTGAGGCGGACCGCACGGCCATGCTCGGGAAGCTTGAGGCGGTCTACGCGCTCGGCGTGCGGGATTTCGCGATCTTCTTCGATGATATCAAGGAGAAGGACGGCGCGGGGCAGGCGGCGTTCCTGAACGCGATCGCGCGGGGGCTCCGTGCGCGCCACGGCGATATCGGCACGATCCTGACCGTGCCGACGGAGTACTACCTCGCGGATATGCGCGCGGCGGACGGCTCGCGGAAGGCCTATACGGATGCGTTCTTCCGGCATCTCGATGTGGACATCCTCGTGCTTTACACGGGGGACGGCGTCGTCGTGCCGGCGCTCACGGATGCGGACTACCGGGCGGCTGCAGCGCTCTGCGGGCGGAGCCCCGGCATCTGGTGGAACTATCCGGTGACAGACTATATGGAGGGGAAGCTCGCGCTCGGGCCCATCACGGGCCTGCCTAGAGCGAGCAGAGTCCCCGCCATCTTCTTCAACCCGATGAAGTACGAACGCCTCTCGAAGATTGCGCTCGCGACGGGCGCGGACTACGCAAGGGATCCTGCAGCCTATGACGCGCAAGGCTCGTGGGAGCGCGCCATCCGCGCGCAGTACGGGGCGCTCGCGCCCGCGATGGAGGCGTTCGCGGATCAGTCCCAGCACATGGAGAATGCATGGGCGAAGGCCGGGCGCATGGATGGGGCGAAGCTCCGCGCGGCCATCGCGGCATATGAGGCGGCATGGCCGGCCGGAAAAGCTGGAACGGATGGAGAAGCTGGAGGAAGCGGAAACGTCGGAGAAAGCGGAACCAGTGGAAAAGCTGGGGAAGCCGGAACCGGCGGGAAAGACGCAGAGGCGTGCCGGGCGGCGCTCGACGCAGAGCTCGCCTCGCTTGATGACGCGGCTGCCGCGCTGCAGCAGGGCCTGCCCGAGGAGACCCTCGCCGAGTGCGCGCCGCAGCTCGCGCGACTGCGGCAGATGGCACAGACGGCACGCCTCGGCCTCTCGATGCGCGAGGCCGCGCGGCAGGGGCAGGCGGACGAGGCGCGCCGGATGCGCCTCGAGGGCCGCCGCGAGCTCGCCGCGCTCCGGAACCAGAAGGACGTGCAGATCTCCGAGCAGACCCTGTCCGCGTTCCTCGAAAAACTCTTTGGATATACAGAATAAATGCAAGAATATGCAGGATAATGCTCCTGCGAGAGACAAAGAGAGTATAAAACTTAGAAAAAAATATCCCCATTTTGTATTGACAGATGTAAACCTGTAACATATAATAAGGACTATCATCAATTCCGGGTGAACGAAAAACCGGGAATACCAACGGTGCATTCCGCACGAAAACAAAGGAGGAACTTCTATGCATTTCAGCAAGAAGAGTCTGAAGCTCATGGGCGCCGCAATCGGCGTCATGATGCTCGGCACGGTGGTCGCAGGCTGCGGCAGCGATGATAGTGGGGATACGATCAAAGTCGGCGCAAGCTTCGAGATCACCGGCAACCAGGCGAACTACGGTTCTGCCGGCTACGATGGCCTGAAGCTCGCCATCAAGCAGGCCAATGACGCGGGCGGCGTCAACGGCAAGAAGATCGAGCTCGTTGAGGCCGACACGAAGTCGGAGGCCTCGGAGGCCGTCAACGCGGCGACGAAGCTCATCTCCGATGACCACGTCAAGGTCATCGTCGGCCCGATGGTCACGGCGAACGTCATGGCCGAGTCGCAGACGGCGAACGACGAGAAGGTCCCGGTCATCGCCCCGGCGGCGACGAACCCGGATGTCACGGTAGATAACGGCAAAGCAAAGCCGTACATCTTCCGCAGCTGCTTCATCGACCCGCAGCAGGGCACGGTCATGGCCGAGTTCGCGACGAAGAACCTCAAGGCCAAGACCGCGGTGCTGTACCTCGACTCGAGCTCGGATTATTCGAAGAGCCTCGGCAAGGTATTCAAGGAGAAGTTTGAGGCCGCTGGCGGCAAGGTCGTCATGGAGGAGTCCTTCCTCGCAAAGGATCAGGACTTCAAGGCGGCGCTGACGAAGATCAAGACGGCGAACGCCGATGTCATCTTTGTCCCGGCCTACTATGAAGAGGTCGGCAAGATCGTTAAGCAGGCCCGCGAGCTCGGCATCACGGCGCCGATGCTCGGCACGGACGGCTGGGACGACCCGAAGGTCGCTGACATCGCCGGTGCGGATGCCCTGAACAACACGTATTTCTCGACGCACTATTTCGAGAAGGACGAAGAGGTCCAGGACTTCCTGAAAGCGTTCCAGGATGAGTACGGCCATGCGCCGAACGTCTTCGCAGCCCTCGGCTACGATGCCGGCAAGATGCTCGTCGATGCGCTGACGCGCGCTGGCAGCACGGATCCGGATAAGATCACGAAGGCGCTGGAGGAAACGAAGGACCTTCGCGTAGGCACGGGCACCATCACGATGGACCCGAAGACGCATAACCCGATCAAGAGCGCGGTCATCCTCTCCATGAAGAATGGGGCGAAGGAGCTCGTCGCGAAGATTGCGCCGGATGCGGAGTAATTCCGAAGGATAAAAGGGGAAGGGCTGCAGGAATGCGGCCTTTCTTTCACGTTAAGGGGAGTCGTTAGTATGGATGTTACACAACTGGTGCAGCAGCTGATCAATGGCATATCGCTCGGGAGCATCTACGCGCTGATCGCACTCGGCTATACCATGATCTACGGCATCATCAAACTGATCAACTTCGCGCACGGCGATATCTACATGGTCGGCGCGTATATCGGATTTTTCTCGATCACGGTCGCGCACCTCGGGATTTTCCCGTCGCTGCTGATTTCGATGATCGTGACGGGCGGCCTCGGCATGGTCATCGAGAAGCTCGCCTACAAGCCTCTGCGGAACGCGCCGCGCATCTCGGTGCTGATCACGGCAATCGGCGTCTCGTTCTTCCTCGAGTACACGAGCATGTATTTCGTCTCGCCGACGCCGCGCACGTTCCCGCCGGTGTTCGACAACGTCGCGTTCCATGTCGGCCCGTTCATCGTCAACGGCCAGCAGATGCTGATCTTCGGCATCACGATCGTGCTGATGCTGCTGCTGACGTACATCGTCGAGCGCACGAAGACCGGCAAGGCCATGCGCGCGGCATCGTATGATGTCGAGACGGCGCAGCTCATGGGCATCGATTCCGACCGCATCATCTCGTTCACGTTCGGCATCGGCTCGGCGCTCGCCGCGGCAGCCGGCGTCCTGGTCGGCGTCTACTACAACTCGATCGACCCGCTCATGGGCATCATGCCGGGCGTCAAGGCGTTCGTCGCGGCCGTGCTCGGCGGCATCGGCATTCTGCCGGGTGCGGTGGTCGGCGGCCTGATCCTCGGCGTCGTCGAGGCGCTTGTCTCGGGCTTCATCTCGTCGACCTTCCGCGATGCGGCGGCGTTCGCGATCCTGATCCTGGTTCTTTTGTTCAAGCCGACCGGCATCTTCGGCAAGAACGTCCGCGAGAAAGTCTGAGGTGAACGGTATGAAATATCTGCATAAAAATGACCTCAAGCTGCTCGCTTTCGCGCTGATTTTATTCGCCGTCCTGCAGGGCCTGATCACGGGCCGCGTGCTGAGCTCGTTCTGGCAGCTCAACATCCTGATCGTCGGCATCAACATCATCCTATCGGTCAGCCTGAACCTCATCAACGGCTACACGGGCCAGTTCTCGCTCGGCCATGCCGGCTTCATGGCGGTCGGCGCCTATACGGCCGTCGTTCTCACGACGAACTTCCACGTCGCCTTCCTGCCGGCCTTGCTCGCCGGCGCGGTCACGGCCGGGTTCCTCGGCTTTTTGATCGGCCTGCCGACGCTGCGCCTGCGCGGCGACTACCTCGCCATCGCGACGCTCGGCCTCGGCGAGATCATCCGCATCGTCATCATGAACATCGACTACGTCGGCGGTGCGGCGGGCTTCAAGGGCATCCCGCACAAGACGACGTTCGCCTGGGTATTCTTCATCATGCTGTTCACGCTGTTCTTCATCAAGAACTTCGTGAACTCGAAGCCGGGCCGCGCCTGCATCGCGATCCGCGAGAACGAGATCGCGGCCGAGGCGATGGGCGTCAACACGACGAAGTACAAGGTCATGGCGTTCACGATCGGCGCGGCATTCGCTGGCATCGCGGGCGGCCTGTTCGCACATTGCTTCTATATTATCAACCCGTCCTCGTTCACGTTCATGCAGTCGTTCAACTATCTGATCATGGTCGTGCTCGGCGGCCTCGGCTCCATCACGGGCTCGATCGCCGGCGCGTTCGTCGTGACGTTCCTTTCGGCGGCGCTCGCGTCCTGGCCGGAGTTCCGCATGATCATCTACGCGCTCGCGCTGATCTTCCTGATGATGAAGCGCCCGCAGGGCCTGTTCGGCTACATGGAGGTCACGAACCATGGCATCTTCCGCAAGATCTTGAAAGGGGGCCGCAAGCATGCCTGAGACGAAAAAGGATAGCGTGCTGCTGAAGGCAGAGAACGTGTCGATGGTCTTCGGCGGCCTCAAAGCGGTTTCGGATTTCAACTTCCATATCAACCGCGGCGAGCTCGTCGGCCTGATCGGCCCGAACGGCGCCGGCAAGACGACGGCGTTCAACATGTTCACGGGCGTCTATCGCCCGACGACCGGCGAGATCACGCTCGACGGCAAGAGCATCGTCGGCATGAAGCCGTACCAGATCACGAAGCGCGGCATCGCGCGCACGTTCCAGAATATCCGCCTGTTCTCCGAGCTCACGGTGCTCGAGAACGTCAAGATCGCGTTCCACGACCGCATCAAATACACCCTCGCGGAGGCCGTCCTGCGCGTCGGCCGCTATCTGAAAGAGGAGGAAGCCGTCGAGGCGAAGGCGCTGAAGCTGCTCGAGATCTTCCACCTCGAGAAGCAGGCCGATGAAAAGGCGAAGAACCTGCCTTACGGCGCGCAGCGCCGCCTCGAGATCGCCCGCGCGCTCGCGGCAAAGCCGAAGCTGCTGCTGCTCGACGAGCCGGCGGCCGGCATGAACCCGCAGGAGACGAAGGAGCTGACGGAGATGATCCGCTGGATCCGCAATGAGTTCGGCCTGACCGTTCTCCTGATCGAGCACGACATGAGCCTCGTCATGGGGCTCTGCGAGCGCATCTACGTGCTCGAGTACGGCACGATCATCGCGGAAGGCACGCCGGAGGTCATCCAGAAGAATCCGGAAGTCATCCGCGCCTATCTGGGAGGTGAGGACTGATGGCAGAACCAATGCTGAAAATCGACAACATCAACGTCTACTACGGGGCCATCCACGCCCTGAAGGGCATCAGCCTCGAGGTCTATCCGGGCGAGATCGTCACGCTGATCGGCGCGAACGGCGCCGGCAAGTCCACGACGCTGCGCACGATCTCGGGCCTGCTGAAGCCGAAAGACGGCTCCATCACGTTCGAGGGCGAGAACATCGCCGGCGTCAAGGCGCACAAGATCGTCCGCGCCGGCATCTCGCAGGTGCCGGAGGGCCGCCGCGTCTTCGCCGAGATGTCGGTCATGGAGAACCTCGAGCTCGGCGCGTTCACGCGCAAAGACAAAGACGGCATCAAGAAGGACCTGCAGATGGTCTTCGAGCGCTTCCCGCGCCTCGAGGAACGCAAGAAGCAGATCGCAGGCACCCTGTCCGGCGGCGAGCAGCAGATGCTCGCGATGGGCCGCGCGCTCATGAGCCGGCCGAAGCTCCTGCTCCTCGATGAGCCGTCCATGGGTCTCGCGCCGCTCCTGATCAAGGAGATCTTCTCCATCATCGAAGATATCCACAAAGAGGGCACGACCATCCTGCTCGTCGAGCAAAACGCGAACATGGCGCTCTCCATCGCAAACCGCGCCTACGTCCTCGAGACCGGCCGCATCACCATCTCCGGCGACGCCAAGAAACTCGCCGCCTCCGAAGACATCCGCAAGGCCTACCTCGGCGGCTGAGGCAGAAAAGAAAAATCCGCAGGGCGTTTTCCCTTGCGGATTTTTTGGTAGAGGCAGGAAACGGGGTTTTTCATCGCGAATCTAGTGTGTAAAGAAATGATTCTAAGATCGGCGGCATGCGCTGCTGGTTCGGATACAGGCGGAAAGGATGATCGATGATGTTTGTAGCGAATCGTATGACGAAGAATCCGGTAACGGTCACGCCGGATACGGGGGTGGATGAGGCGGCGCGCCTCATGAAGAAGAACGGGTTCCGGCGCCTGCCGGTCGTGGAGGACGGCACGCTCGTCGGCTTCCTGAACGACAAGGACATCATGCGCGTCGCCCCGTCGCCGGCGACGACGCTCTCGCGCTATGAGGAGCTCTCGCTGCTCTCGAAGCTGAAGATCCGCGAGGTCATGCAGTCCCCGGTCATCACCGTGGGCGAGGATGCGACGCTCGAGCAGGCGGCGCTGATCATGTACGAGAACAAGATCGGCGGCCTGCCGGTCGTCTCGAGCGTCGGCGCGGTCGTCGGCGTCATCACGGAGACGGATATCTTCAAGGCGTTCGTCGACATCATGGATCTGCATGCCGGCAAGACGCGCTTCACGATCCACACGGACAACAAAGTCGGCGTCGTGCACGATATCTCTGGCATCTTCGCGGAGAAGGGGTACAACATCGACACGGTCGTGACCTGCGCGCAGAAGGATGGCAGCTACGAGATCGTCATCCTCGGCGATTTCAAGGAGGTCGACGCGCTGAAGCAGGACATCGAGGCCCACGGCTACGAGGTCATGCATATCACGACGATCCAGTAAAATTCCTGTGCAGAAAAAGCGCCCGCCAGACGATAGGGTCTGGCGGGCGCTTTTGCGTCGTATTCATGGCTCCTGGATCATCAGCACGAGATGCGGGTCTTTGTCCGAGTCCTTGTCAACGGTGAAGTTGCAGGCGCGGCAGAGCGAGGTCTTGCCCCAGTTGTGCACCTCGCATTGGATGTATTCGCTGCCGTTCTTTGAGAGGTCGGGTACCGGGCAGCCCTGGCACGGCTCGGTACGGTTATGGAAGAGCTGGTAGCATGGCTTATGCCGGTCTCCGTCGACGATGGCCTGCCGGATGGTGCGGTTGTAGTAGACGGGCTCCATCGTATGCCGGTCGACGATGTAGATGAGCTCCTGCATGTCGTCGAGGATGCTGCTGAACATCTTGAGCTTCGCCTGTACCGTGGCGTCGCTGTTGGCGGACAGCAGGATATTGCCGAGCAGGATGGAGAAGATATTGAGATCTTTGAACTCCTCCATCGTGAATGTGTGCGGCCGCGCGGCCTCGAAGCCGAAGCAGCCGAGCGTGTCCGAGCCGTGCGTGATCAGGCAGTAGGCGAACGCGCCGAGACGCAGGTAGCCCGCCGCGCTCTGGAATTCCGGCGCGAGCAGGCGCGTATCCTCGCAGCGCGAGATGACGCCGTAAGGCGTCGGCCGGTACTGAGCAGCGATCTGCTTGTTGCGCTGACGCAGGATATTCGGGAAGTCCGGATCCTTCTTGTGGGCCTCCGGGCGCAGGGATATGCCGTTCGGGCTGACCCATTCGTAGGCATTGGTATAGGTGTTGGTCATGGCGTCGTAGCGGTCAATCGCGACGCGGTCGAGCTGGAACTGCTTGCCGAACATACCGAGCGACATCTGGATCGTGGCCTCGGGGCTGTTCGTCTCGTAGAGCAGCCGGAAGATGAACTCGAGCATGTTGTCCTCGAAGGCTTTCTGCTGGAGTTCTGCATCGTTTTGCGGATCGCGGCCATTCGGAACCTCTGCGCTGCCCTCCGCGTTCAGCAGGCTCGGGCGGTAGACCACGAATTGATTTTTTCCGCAGCGCTTGGCCTCGTAGAGCGCCTTGTCCGCGTGGCGGAACAGGTCGGTGTAGCCCTTGCCGTGTGCCGGGAACAGCGAGACGCCGATGCTGATCGAGAACGGCAGCTTGTCCTCGCCGTTCTCGTAGGTCTTCGCCATCGCGCTGACGACCTGCTGGCAGCGGTTCCGCAGGATCTTCTGCGAGGGGACGTTGCGGAACAGCACGAGGAACTCGTCGCCGCCGATGCGGCCGACGACGTCGGAGTGGCGGAAATGCTTCTCGATGACCATGCCCATGTCGGTCAGCACGGCGTCACCGAACAGGTGGCCGAACGAGTCGTTGATCTCCTTGAAGCCGTCCGCGTCGATCAGCAGCAGGGCCGCGTGATCCTTGCGCGGGCTCAGCGCGCTCAGGTACTCTTCGATGCGGCGCTGGGCGGCGCCTTTGTTCAGCAGGCCGGTCAGCGTGTCGTGGCTGGCCTTGCGCTCGAGGCGCTCCTGCCAGAGCTTCAGCGACTGGATGTTGCGGATCGTGCCGAAGGCCTCGGCGGGCCCCTGGCTGCTGAAATAGGTGAGCATGCGGACCTCGGTCCAGACATAGCGCGGCCCGTCGTCGCGTTTCTTCTCGCTTTTGACGCGCAGGCGGAGCCTTGCCGTCGAGCGCTGCGCGCCGCTGCTGTGATGCCTTTTCCCTTTGCGGAAGATCACGCGGAGCCAGGTGTGCAGGCGCACGGAGTCCGTCGGGTAGATGACCTTGCCCTCCCAGAGGGCGGTCGAAGCGCGGGGAAGGGTATCCGGGACGTCGTACTCAATGCTGGCAGCTGGTTTCTTAAAGGAAATCACGTCCGTCTGCAAATCCCAGTGGAAATAGAGCAGACGGTCGAGCTCGCCGAGCTGCTGCAATACATCCGGTGTGAAATCCTTTGGTACCGCGGGGAAATCCCCCTCCGCACCCGGTATATCTTTCACATTCTGCATGGAAAATCCTTCCCTAAAATGGTAACGGTTATGGCTCTGCCTGTTCGGAACGGGCAAAGCCATAAGTCCTAAAGTGTAATCATACTATCAGTATAGAAAAAATTTACAAAAAATTCAATATAAAAACGCGAGAAAAAACGAAAATACAGGAAAATTTACCGCGTCAAGGAATAAACCTTTCCGAAAACCTTGCGGCGGGCTGTTTTTTCCGTTAGGATAGAGGCAGGAAATGGGGGATGGGCATGATTTTTGACACGCACAGCCATACGGCATTCTCGGCGGATTCGGAGATGCGGGCAGAGGCCGCGGTAGAGAAGGCCGCGGCACAGGGCATCGGCCTCGTGTTCACGGAGCATCTCGACTACGATTTCCCGGGGGAGATGCGCTTCGAGTTCGACCCGGAGACGTATTGGCAGACCTACGAGGGCCTGCGCGGCGATGCGCTGCGCCTCGGCGTCGAGGTCGGCATGCAGCCGCAGACGCGGGACCGCTCGCGCGCGTTCGTCGGGCGCGTGCCGTTCGATGCCGTGATCGGCTCGCAGCATCTGCTCTACGGCAGCGACGTCTACGATGCGGAGACCTTCGCGGGGCATGCAAAGGATGAGGCATATCTCGACTATCTGCATCAGATGGCGGAGAATCTGCGTGCGCATGGCGATTTCATCGACATCCTCGGGCATATCGACTATATCTGCCGCTATGCGCCCTTTGCGAATCCGGAGCTTGACGAGCCGCAGTACGCAGATGCAATCGACGCCGTCCTGCGCGCGGCCATCGAGACGGATACGGTGCTCGAGCTCAACACGCGCCGGCTCGGGGACGCGCGGGTCCGCGAGGCGCTGCTGCCGATCTACCGGCGCTACCGCGAACTCGGCGGCCGCTATGTGACCTTCGGCTCCGACGCACACGAGGCGGGCGCCATCGGCGCGCACTTCGATGTGGCGGCGCGGATCGCCGCGGCCGCGGGCCTCACGCCCTGCACGTTCTGCAAACGGAAAATTATCCCTTGCATGAATGATGGAAACAAGATAAAATAAATGAAAGTAGGGATTTCTACCGGTAAGGAGGGAAACAACGATGAAACACATTCTTACGGTGAACAAACCACAGCTTCAGGCATCCCTGAAGAAGGGCGGCTGCGGTGAGTGCCAGGCTTCGTGCCAGTCCGCTTGCAAGACGAGTTGCACGGTCGGCAATCAGGTCTGCGAGAAGTAAGCGGCTCCGCCCATCGCGGATCGCAAGAGCCTCCCTCATCTCTGAGGGAGGTTTTCCTATGTGTATGAGGAGAAACTAAGATAGATGAAAGCGAAAATCCATAAATTCGAGCAGGGCGGGCACTACATCCTGCTCGACATCAACAGCGGCGCCGTGCATGTCATCGACAAGATGATCTACGACATGATGGACACGTTCGACGGCACGAACGACGCGGCCGTCGTCGACCGCCTCGCCGGCACGTACCCGAAGGCGGATCTCGAGGAGGCCTGCGGCGAGCTGCACGAGCTCATGGACGAGGGCGAGCTCTTCGCGCCGGACATCGATGTGCCGCCGACGTTCAAGGTCCGGGGCCTCGTGAAGTCCATCTGCCTGATGATCGCGCAGGATTGCAACCTGCGCTGCAAATACTGCTTCGGCGACGGCGGCAGCTACGGACAGGCGCGCGCCGTCATGAGCCCCGAGGTCGGGCGCAAGGCTGTCGACTACCTGATCCAGGCGAGCGGCCCGCGCAAGCACCTCGAGATGGACTTCTTCGGCGGCGAGCCGCTCATGAACATGAAGACGGTCAAGGCCGTGACCGAGTACGTGCATCAGCGCGAGAAGGAGACGGGCAAGAAGTTCAAGCTTACGATGACGACGAATGGCATGCTGCTCGATGACGCGACGATAAAGTGGCTCAATGACAACGATTTCGCGCTCGTGCTGTCGCTCGACGGCCGCAAGGAGATCCACGACGCGATGCGCCCGACGGCCGGCGGCCAGGGCAGCTACGACCGCGCCGTACGGAACTTCAAGAAGGTGCTCGAGAGCCGTCATGGCGGCGACTACGACTACCGCGGCGTCTACACGTTCCTGCGCGGCACCTACACGAAGAAGAACCTCGACTTCACGAAGGACGTGCTCTCGATGAACGACGAGGGCTTCGACATCCTGTCGATGGAGCCGGTCGTGCTGAAGGACAGCCCGATCGCGCTGACGGAGGAGGATCTGCCGCGCATCCGCGAGGAGTACGACCGGCTGACCGAGGCCTATATGAAGCGCCACCGCGAGGGGAAGGGCTTCTTCTTCTTCCATTTCAACATGGATCTCTCGAACGGCCCGTGCGTCGCGAAGCGCCTGTCGGGCTGCGGCGCGGGGCATGAGTACGTCGCGGTCGCGGAGAACGGCGACCTCTACCCGTGCCACCAGTTCGTCGGCCGCGAGGGGTACAAGATCGGCACGGTCGACGAGGGCATCACGAACCACGAGCTCTCGCAGTACTTCCGCGAGAGCCACGTGCTGAACAAGCCGAAATGCCGCGACTGCTGGGCGCGCTTCTTCTGCTCGGGCGGCTGCCATGCGAACGCCGACCTGTTCCACGGCAACATCCGCGAGCCCTACGAGGTCGGCTGCGAGATCCAGAAGAAGCGGCTCGAGTGCGCGATCCTCGTGCAGTCCCTGCTCGCGATGGAGAAGATGGAAAAGCAGTAAATCCCTATTGTTTATGCGGGGTCTCGGCCTTTTTGACTAGGAACGATAAAGAGTCCCGAGACAAGAAGAATCGTCTGAAAATTTTTGGTAAACAGCCCCCGGAAATCGCATAAAAACATTGACATTTTGGCTTGAAATGCGGTATGATTAAGCCTGTAAGGACAAAAGAACTTCTAAAAGTTTTAGGGGGTATTTTTGAAATGGCAGTAAAAGTTGCTATCAATGGTTTTGGTCGTATCGGCCGTCTCGCATTCCGTCAGATGTTTGACGCTGAGGGTTACGAAGTCGTCGCTATCAACGACCTCACGAGCCCGAAGATGCTTGCTTACCTTCTGAAGTATGATTCTTCTCAGGGCAAGTACAAGTATGCGGACAAGGTTGAGGCTGGCGAAGACAGCATCACGGTCAACGGCAAGACGATCAAGATCTATGCTGAGAAGGATGCGAAGAACATTCCTTGGGCAAAGCATGATGTAGACGTCGTGCTCGAGTGCACGGGCTTCTACACGTCCAAAGAGAAAGCATCCGCTCATCTCGAAGCTGGTGCTAAGAAGGTCGTTATCTCCGCACCGGCTGGTAAAGACCTCCCGACGATTGTCTACAACGTCAACCACAAGACGATTCCGGCTGGCACGAAGATCATCTCCGCTGCTTCCTGCACGACGAACTGCCTCGCACCGATGGCTAAGGCTCTGAATGACCTCGCTCCGATCAAGAGCGGCATCATGCAGACGATCCACGCTTTCACGGGCGACCAGATGACGCTCGATGGCCCGCAGCGCAAGGGTAACCTCCGCCGCAGCCGCGCAGCTTCCGAGAACATCGTTCCGACGTCCTCCGGTGCTGCTAAGGCTATCGGCCTCGTCCTTCCGGAACTCGATGGCAAGCTGATCGGTGCTGCACAGCGCGTTCCGACCCCGACGGGCTCCACGACGCTCCTCTATGCAGTTGTCGAGGGCAATGTCACGGTTGATCAGGTTAACGAGCAGATGAAGAAAGAGACGACGGAGTCCTTCGGCTACAACACGGACGATATCGTTTCGAAGGATGTTGTCGGCATGCGCTACGGCTCCCTGTTCGATGCAACCCAGACGATGGTTGTTCCGACGGGCGACGGCAACACGCTCGTTCAGGTTGTTTCCTGGTACGATAACGAGAACTCCTACACGAGCCAGATGGTTCGCACGATCAAATACTTCTCCGAGAACGTTCAGTAATTCGACCAGAATTCCGATAAGTTCATATCGTTGAAGATCTCTTGAGGTCCGGCCACGTTTGTTTGGGCCGGGCCTCAAGTTTTATGATGTAAAAATGTTGGAGGTACACACAACATGGATAAGAAGACCATCAAAGATATTGATGTCAAGGGCAAGAAAGTGTTCGTCCGCGTGGACTACAACGTCCCGTTCGATGACAAGATGAACATCACGAACGACACGCGCATGGTCCGCACGCTGCCGACGCTGAACTATCTGCTCAATCACGGCGCAGCGCTCATTCTCGCCTGCCATATCGGCCGTCCGACCGAGGCACGCGAGGACAAATTCTCGACGAAGTACCTCGTGGGGCACCTCTCCGAGCTCCTCGGCCGCGAGGTCAAATGGGCGCCGGACTGCATCGGCGAAGAGACGAAGAAGATGGCTGACGCGCTGAAGCCGGGCGAAGTCCTCCTGCTCGAGAACCTCCGCTATCACAAGGAAGAGAAGAAGAACGATCCGGAATTCGCCAAGCAGCTCGCATCCCTCGCGGATGTCGCTGTCGACGATGCGTTCGGCGTTGCGCACCGCGCACACGCTTCGAATGCCGGCGTACCGAAGTACATTGAGTGCGTCGCTGGCTTCCTGATGGAGAAAGAAATCAACTACATCGGCAAGACGCTCGAGAACCCGCAGCATCCGTTCGTCGCGATCATCGGCGGCGCAAAGGTCTCCGACAAGATCGGCGTCATCACGAACCTGCTCGACAAATGCGATACGATCATCATCGGCGGCGGCATGGCGCATACGTTCGATGCAGCCAAGGGCCTGCCGATCGGCGATTCGCTCTGCGAGCCGGATAAGTACGACCTCGCGCGCGACATCCTGAAGAAAGCTGACGAGAAGGGCGTCAAAGTCGTCCTGCCGCTCGACGTCGCTGTCGCGAACATGTTCCCGCTCGCTGACGCGGACAAGTGGAAGAAGGAAGGTCAGACGAAGGTCGTCGACGTCGACAAGGTCGAGGACGGCTGGCAGGCTCTGGACTCCGGCGAGAAGACGAGCAAGGCCTATGTCGAGGCGCTGAAGGGTGCCAAGACGGTCATCTGGAACGGCCCGATGGGCGTGTTCGAGTGCGAGGAGTTCGCCAAGGGCACGCTGGCTGTCGCAAAGGCAGTTGCGGACGCGACGGACAACGGGGCCATCTCGATCGTCGGCGGCGGCGACTCGGTCGCAGCGCTCGGCAAGACGGGTCTCACGGATAAGATTTCGCACGTTTCGACGGGCGGCGGCGCTACGCTCGAGTACCTCGAGGGCAAAGCGATGCCGGGCATCGAAGCCATCGCCGATAAATAAGGGAATCTGATTCAGGGGGTAACGAACATCATGGCAAGAACTCCAATCATTGCTGGCAACTGGAAAATGAACAACACGATCGCCCGCGGCAAGAACCTCGTCCGCGGCCTCGCTCCGCTCGTCAAGGACGCGAAGGTCACGGTCGTCGTATGCCCGACGGCTACGGCTCTCGCAGCCGTCGCTGACGCAGCGCTCGGCACGAACATCCACGTCGGCGCACAGAACGTGCATTGGGAAGACCACGGCGCGTTCACGGGCGAGATCTCGACGGCTATGCTGAACGAGATCGGCGTAGACTACTGCGTGCTCGGCCACAGCGAGCGCCGTCAGTACTTCGGCGAGACGGATGAGGGCGTCAACAAGCGCGCGCATGCGGCTTTCGCAGCGGGCATCACGCCGATCATCTGCTGCGGCGAGACGCTCGAGCAGCGCGAGGCCGGCGGCTATCTCGACTTCATCGCGGGGCAGGTCAAGGCAGCGCTTGCGGGCTTCAAGCCGGAAGAGGTCGCACAGCTCGTCGTCGCCTATGAGCCGATCTGGGCGATCGGCACGGGCAAGACGGCTTCGTTCGATCAGGCTGAGGAAGTCTGCGCACATATCCGCAAGACGGTCGAGGCTGAGTTCGGCAAAGACGCAGCGGACAGCATCCGCATCCAGTACGGCGGCAGCGTGAAGCCGGCAACGATCAAAGACCTCATGAAGCAGCCGAATGTCGACGGTGCACTCGTCGGCGGCGCTTCGCTGAAGGCCAAGGATTTCAGCGAGATCGTCAACTACTGATTTCCCATTTTCTAGTCTCTAGAAAGTATACTGCGAATTCTTTTTGCAGAAGGAGTAGTCAACAATCATGGCAAAAGTAAAACATGCACCGGTCGCACTCATCATCATGGATGGCTGCGGCATCGGCGGCAAGCTCGATGAGAGCAACGCCGTAGAGGCAGCGAAGACCCCGGTTCTCGACGGCCTCATGGCGAACTACTGCAACAGCCACCTGCAGGCTTCCGGCGAATTCGTCGGCCTGCCGGACGGCCAGATGGGCAACTCGGAGGTCGGTCATACGAATATCGGCGCCGGCCGCCTCGTCTATCAGCAGCTCACGCGCATCACGCGCGACATCAAGAACGGCAGCTTCTTCAAGAATGAAGCGCTCGTCTCCGCCTTCACCGAGGCGAAGAAGAACGATGGCGCCGTGCATCTGCTCGGCCTCGTTTCGCCGGGCGGCGTCCACAGCCATCAGGCGCATCTCTACGCGCTGCTGAAGATGGCCAAAGAGCAGGGCGTCAAGGAAGTCTACGTCCACGCGTTCCTCGATGGCCGCGATGTGCCGCCGCAGAGCGCACAGCCGTTCCTGAAGGAACTCGAGGACAAATGTGCGGAGTACGGCATCGGCAAGATCGCGACGGTCTCGGGCCGCTACTACGCGATGGACCGCGACAACCGTTGGGACCGCGAGCAGAAGGCCTACGAGGCCATCGCCCATGCAAATGGTGTCGACGAGGCGGATGCGGTCAGCGGCGTCCAGCACAGCTACGATAACCAGGTCAACGACGAGTTCGTCGTCCCGTTCGTCATCAAGGGCTATCCCGGCATGAAGAACGGCGACACGGCTATCTTCTTCAACTTCCGCCCGGACCGCGCGCGTCAGCTCACGCACGCGTTCACCGATGCGAAGTTCGAGGGCTTTGCGCGCGACGAGAGCCTCAAGATCCCGTTCGTCACGTTCTCCCAGTACGAGGACGGCATGAACGCGAAGGTCGCTTTCCCGCCGGAGAGCATCAAGAACACGCTCGGCGAAGTCATCCAGGATAACGGCATGACGCAGCTCCGCATCGCCGAGACCGAGAAGTACGCGCATGTCACGTTCTTCTTCAACGGCGGCGTCGAGGAGCCGTACAAGGGCGAGGACCGCATCCTCGTGCCGAGCCCGAAGGTCGCGACCTATGACCTGCAGCCAGAGATGAGCGCGGTCGAGGTCACGGACAAGGTCGTCGAGGCCATCCATTCCGGCAAGTACGACTTTATCATCCTGAACTACGCGAACTGCGACATGGTCGGCCATACGGGTGTGTTCCCGGCGGTCGTCAAGGCTGTCGAGACCGTGGACTCCTGCGTCGGCCGCTTCGTCGCGGCGATCAAGGAAGTCGGCGGCGAGGTCTGCATCACGGCGGACCACGGCAACGCGGACAAGATGATGGACTACGCGGTCGGCCAGCCGAACACGAAGCACACGACGAACGTCGTGCCGTTCATCGTCGTCTCGGATCGCGTCCGTTCCGTCAAGGACGGCGCGCTCTGCGATATCGCACCAACCCTCCTGACGCTCGCGGGCATGGACATCCCGGAAGAAATGACGGGCAAGAACCTCGTCGAGCTCGGAGAGGACAAATAATCTAAATAAACGGTTATATTTTAGGAGGACTACGAACAATGATTGCTTATTCACAGAAAGTGGAAGACATGGCATGTGTAGCGCAGGAAGTTCATCATGGCGCTGCTCCGATCCCGGAAGAGGGCAAATGGATCAGCTCCAAGAATGTCACGGACATCTCCGGCCTGACGCACGGTGTTGGCTGGTGCGCGCCGCAGCAGGGTGCCTGCAAGCTGACGCTCAACGTCAAAGACGGCATCATCCAGGAGTGCCTCGTCGAGACGGTCGGCTGCTCGGGCATGACGCATTCGGCAGCAATGGCCGCTGAAATCCTTCCGGGCCTCACGGTTCTCGAAGCTCTGAACACGGATCTCGTCTGCGACGCGATCAACACCGCGATGCGCGAGCTGTTCCTCCAGATCGCTTATGGCCGCACGCAGACGGCGTTCTCCGATAACGGTCTGCCGGTCGGCGCTGGCCTCGATGACCTCGGCAAAGGCCTCCGCAGCCAGGTCGGTACGCTTTACGGCACGCTCAAGAAGGGCCCGCGTTACCTCGAGCTCGCTGAGGGCTATGTCACGAAGCTCGCGCTCGACGACGAAGGCCGCATCATCGGCTACGAAGTCGTGCAGCTCGGCAAAGTCATGGACGATGTCCGTGCCGGCAAAGACGCGAACGAGTCCATCAAGAAGAATACGAGCACGAAGGGCCGCTTCGCTGACGGTGTCAAGTTCATTGACCCGCGCAACGAGTAATTGCCGATTCCCTGCTAAGCTACGTTTCAGATAAGCAATTTTTGGAAGGAATGAAAAGAATATGTCATTATTCGAAGGCTATGAGCGCCGTATTGACAAGATCAACGAAGTTTGCAAGAAATATGGTATCGCATCCATCGAGGACGCGAACAAGGTCTGCCAGGATAAGGGCCTCGATGTCCTGAAGATGGTCCGCGACGTACAGCCGATCTGCTTCGACAACGCTTGCTGGGCTTATACGCTCGGCGCTGCCATCGCCATCAAGAAGGGCTGCAAGAAGGCTTCCGACGCTGCTGCTGCCATCGGCGAAGGCCTGCAGGCATTCTGCGTACCGGGCTCCGTTGCGGATCACCGCAAAGTCGGCCTCGGCCACGGCAACCTCGGCGCTATGCTCCTGAAGGAAGACGCTGGCTGCTTCGCTTTCCTCGCCGGCCATGAGTCCTTCGCGGCTGCAGAGGGCGCTATCGGTATCGCCAAGACGGCGAACAAGGTCCGCAAGACCCCGCTTCGCGTCATCCTGAACGGCCTCGGCAAGGATGCTGCCCAGATCATCAGCCGCATCAACGGCTTCACCTATGTCGTCACGGAGTATGACTACGCGAACAACAAGGTCAACGTCGTCAAAGAGATCCGCTATGGCAATGATCCGGACCGCTACAAGGTCAAGTGCTACGGCGCAGACTCCGTTCCGGAGGGCGTTGCGATCATGCACCTCGAGGACGTCGACATCTCCATCACGGGCAACTCGACGAACCCGACGCGCTTCCAGCATCCGGTCGCTGGCATCTACAAGAAAGAATGCGTCGAGAAGGGCAAGAAGTACTTCTCGGTCGCTTCCGGCGGCGGCACGGGCCGTACGCTCCATCCGGACAACATGGCAGCCGGCCCGGCTTCCTATGGTATGACGGATACGATGGGCCGCATGCACTGCGATGCGCAGTTCGCTGGTTCCTCGTCCGTCCCGGCACACGTCGACATGATGGGCCTCATCGGCATGGGCAACAACCCGATGGTCGGTGCAACCGTCGCTGTCGCCGTTGCTGTGCAGGAAGCCATGAGCAAATAATCGGCATCTCGTCCGATATCCAGGCACCCCGCCTTGCGGGGTGTCTTTTTTCGTCTAGGAAAGCCATTCTAAAGAAAATGGAAGCATGCGACGATAATATAGATAGCAAAAGCAAGGAAAGCGGGGAGAATATGAAACGGAAAATCTATCAGATAGTAGGGCTGGCGCTGCTTTCGGCGGCGCTCTGGACGCCTATGGCGTCGGCGCAGGTCGTCACGGCGACCGGGCAGGGCACGGACGAGCAGGCCGCAATCCGGGATGCCTCGCGCAACGCGGTCGAGCAGGTCGTCGGCACACTCGTCGACGCGAAGACGATCGTCAGCGGCGGCGCGGTCGACCTCGATCAGATCTATACGAAGTCGCAGGGCTTCGTCAAAGACGTGCAGGTGCTCGAAAAGAGCCAGGCCGGCGGCGTGGTCACCGTACGCGCGAGCGTTGACGTCGACACGCGCCCGCGCGCGGAGCTCATGAACAATCTCCAGATGCTCCTGAAGCTCAACGACCCGCGCATCGCGGTCATCGTCCTGAAACAGGACGCAGATGGCAACGTCACGGGGCACGACCTGACGGCAGAGGGCGCCATGAACCAGCGCCTCCTCGATCTCGGCTTCACGCATGTCGTGGACGCCGGCATCGTCTCGGGGCTGCAGAACGCGCAGCTCCTGAATCAGGTCTATAACGGCTCGGCGCGCATCGGTGCGCTCGGCAGCTCGCTCGGTGCGGACTACGTCGTGATCGGCCGGTCGCGCACGAGCGCGAAGGCCATCTCCCTGCCCGACGGGAACGGCGGCTACACGCCGACGCAGCTCAAGACGGGCGATGCGGTGCTGAACGTCCGCGTCGTGCGCTTCGATACCGGAGAGATCCTCGGAACCTTTACGGAGGACGCGAAGGGCGTCGAGAACTCAGAGCAGATGGCCATGGAGAAGGCCGTGCAGAAGGCATCCGCGAACGCGGCCCAGCAGCTCGAGGAGAAGTTCCGCCATATCAGCGCGCAGACGGATACGTCCGTCGAGATGGACGTCTTCACGTCCGACAGCGCGGCTGTGCAGCAGCTCATGCAGGATTTGAGGGCACTGCCGGCGGTGCAGAACGTCTACCTGCGTGAGCAGGGGAATGGCAAGGCCGTGCTGTCCGTCGAGACGACCGAGAGCCCGTCCGGCCTCGTCGAGCGCCTGAAGAGCAGCTCGAAGCTCGGCATGTACGTCGCGGGCATGACCGGCAGCACCGTGAAGCTTTCCGTTTTGCGCTGACCGGGGCTGTAATGCGGCAGGCAGGAGGACGGATTGATTGGAAAGAAGGATGACGATGAAAGGGTTGAAACGGCTGCTTTTCGGATGGATACTTGCCCTGCTGCTCGCGATGCTGCTGCCCGGGAACTTTGCCTGCGCCGCGTCGCGGAGCATCCTCGAGCACCCGACGGTCGCGGTGTACCCGCTCGAGAACAAGGGAATCCTTTCGAAGGAATGGAACCGCGAGGAGATGGGCGAGGTCTATACCTATGTCGATATGGCGCTCGCGGACAGCGGGAAATTCCAGGTCATCGAGCGATCGCCGGAGGGTCTCCGGAACATGCTCGATGAATACTATCTGACGAATACGGGCCTGCTGGATACCGAGCATGCGGCACAGGCCGGGAAAATGCTGGGCGCGGAATACCTCGTGCTCGGCAGCGTGAACGGCGTGACGACGCGACGCTCACAGACGACCATCGTCGGTGCGGGCACGAAACGCGCGATGGTCACGGCGGAGATTGCGCTGCGCGTCGTCGATGCCGAGACCGGCGAGATCGTGCTCGCGTCGATCGGCCGCTCGCGGCAGCAAAGCACCTTGACGAAGGCGCCGCTCGGCCTGATCCGCATCGGCACCGATGATGTCGACAAGCAGCAGGTGCTCGACGCGCTCGAGGGCGCGGCAGATGACGCGGTAGACGGCCTGATTGCACGCATGGAGGGCCGTCAGAAGAACGTGAAACGGTGAGGTGCTGGACTTGAATCTTCGGAACTACGCATGGATGCTAATCTTAGCCGGGCTCGGCATCGGACTCTGCCTGCTGGCTCTGCCGCGCGGCACAGAGGCCGCAGGACTCTTCCGGCAGGGGGGCGGCACGTGCGATGTATTCATCGGTGAGGTGCAGAGCTACGGCGACGACGAGCTCCGGAAGCCGTATTTCGACACCTTTGCCGACAAGCTCGCCGGGGCGCTCCGCACCGCGCAGATCCAGACCGCCGCGAACGCCGATATGACGAACGAGGGCGGGCGGCACGAGGCGAATGGTGCAACAGGCGAGGCTGCGAGCCTCTCCGAGCTGCACATGGATGCCATCGTGCACGGCCATCAATACGACCGCGGCAATACCGCAGCAAAGCTCGCGCATTACGCGGATCGGGTCATGGGAAGGGCCTATTTCGCCGACGAGGAGAAGGTGGACGCCTGGCACAAGCAGACGCAGCTTCCGTATCGGCTGTCCTCGGACAAGCAGGATCTCGCCGTGCGGCTCGCAGCGGAGCATCAGGCGAGATTCCTGCTTTTCGTCAACATCAAGGACGTGGACGTGCGCCTGAAGCACGGCATCTTCGCATCGCACACGGGGCGGGAGACCCGTGGCAAGAAGATGACATCGACGATCGACTACTACCTCGTGCGCGGCACGGACGGCAAGGTCTACGAGGGACATATCGAGGACAAAAAGAGCGCGCAGCTGATCAATTTCGGCCTCGGCAAGACGGGCAAGGGCATGAACGTCGACACGATGCTCAGCGAGGTGTTCGAGCAGCAGGCAAAGGAAATCGTCCTCGATATACAGAAGAACGGATTTCCTGCGTTGAGGTAAGAAAGATGCGGCAGAAGAATTTTGGAAAGGTTCTGGGGATCGGGGCTGCGTTGCTCGCGTGCCTGCTCCTGTTTCTCTCCGGGAGTCCGGCGGTACAGGCCGCGGACCGTCCCGTGCTGACCGTGGCAGGCTTCCAGAGCCGCGTGCAGAAATCGGATCTCACGATGACGGATATCGACGTGCCGGTTGACGGGATGCTGCGCGAGGCATCGTCCGTCCTGCAGACCGAGCTCGCTGGCGACAGCCGTTTCATCCTGAAGGATTTCGGGCAGACGGCCATGCGGGCACGCATGGATGAGACAGCCCTGCAGAACGCGCTCGGCAGCGGCCAGATCGTCCCGCAGCTCGGCCGCGAGGCCGATTACGTCTGCTATGGGTACCTGACGACGCTCTCGAACGTCAAGGCGCAGAGCGGCGTGCTTGTATTCTCTGGGGCAGACAAGACCGTCTATGCGGAGCTCAGCGTCCGCGTGCTCGATACGCATACGCATACCATTGTCTATGCGGGAAAGGCGGACTCGCGGCGCAAGGCGGAGCTCCGCTATCATGCCATCCTGACGCGCGCGGACAGCGGCGCGGACGATGCCATCCGGCAGGCGCTTTCGGACGCGGCAGTCAACCTTGCCGCGCAGCTCAAGGCAGCGATGTGAATACAGGGAACATGCAGGGGAAAAGAAGGGAACGGGTTTGAAGAGAAAACGATTGGTGGCATTGCTGTCCGGCCTCATCCTGGGCGCAGCTTTATGGGGGAATGGCACCCCTGCCTCGGCGCACGGCAACGTCTGGATGGACGAGCATCAGGGCGTCGCGGATAAGGATTTCGTCGCGGCCAAGGACTACCGGAAAATCCTGCTTTTCCCAATCCGCTACAAGGACGAACCGGATGGGAAGGTTGACGCGTTCTCCGCATACAACGAGATCCTGTACAAGCGGGCCAGCAAGCGCATCCGCAAGACGAATGTGCTGCGCTTTGAGGATCCCGGCGATGCCAAGCAGGCCGACCAGAGCCGGGAGCAGCGCTACATCCTGCGCGACGATCCGGGCTACCAGAAGCTCCTGCAGCATTTCCCGACGGAGCAGGAGCGTGCGAAGGCCGTTTACGACAGCACGGGTGCGCAGGGCTACCTCCTGCCGCATATCCGATGGGACGGCGTGCGCGTCGATACGTCGCCCACGACATGGACGCGCGTCCGCATGGAGAGCTATTACAATATCGTGAACGGTCCGAAAGGGAACCAGTCCGGGCTCGGGTATCAGGCATGGATCGCGAACCACCAGATCCCGGCCCGCAGCCGTACCCTGCAGATGGTCGACATGGACTTCACGCTGGTCGACGCGTATACGGGCAAGGCATCGATGACGCTCGTCGACTACTACCGCGTCTACGATGTCGATGAAACGCATGCCATCGACCAGATTGCGAAGAATTTCACCGGCGACTGGAACCGGCTGAAAGGCGACCACGACAACAAAGCGCCGGCGAATGCGCCGACGCTTGGCTTTCAGGCGCTGTCCTTGCCGGAAAATGCTCTGCGCGACGCATTCCTCGTCCGCACTATCGGATATGCCTATACCGATGAGGCTGGCGATACGCTGAAGGGCGTCCGTGTGCGCTATACGCCGGGAGATGGGGACTATCTCGTGCGCGGCAGCGTGACGGCTTGCAACCGCGGGCAGACCTGGCACCGGCCCTATGCCACGACCTATCGCGAGAACTACAAGAACCAGAAATTCAAATGGGTGGATGATCAGGGCAACGAACATGAGGGACAGTACCGGTACTACCGCACGAGAATCAGCGACCATTTCGGCTACTATTCCTTCTGGTACCGCGTAGCCGCACATCTCGAGCTCGTCAACGCTCATACCGGCGAAGTCGTCCTCACCCGTGACGTGAGCGCCGAGGATCCCGACCGCTACGCCAATGCCCTGCGCAGCATCTTCCACGACTTCTACAAAGACGTCGACCGCGCCATCGGCGTCAAGGCGGATTGAAGCCATCTATACAGCAAACCGGCCTCTCTTATGGGAGGCCGGTTTGCTTATGCTGGGAAAATATGCTATGGTAAAAGAGAATCAGAATCAATCGAGGAAAAGAGGAGCGCGGAAAATGGACGGGATAGCGTATGGGTGGCATCTGTTTCAGAGCGGCGGAGTCGTCATGTACCCGCTGCTGCTGCTCTCGGTGATCACGGTGGCGATTGCGGTGGAGCGGCTGAGTTACTACCGGCAGAACCGGCGGGGGTCGATGGCGTTCTTCGCGGCCGTCCGGACGGCGCTCGCCGCAAGGGACTTCGGTAAGGCCGCGCATCTCTGCGCGGAGAGCCCGACTGCCGTTGCCCGCATCATCGGGCAGGGGCTCGAGCACGATGCGGACGAGGCGGCGATGAAGGACGCGTTCGAGCAGCGCATGACGCTCGAGGCGGCCGGGTTCCGGCGCTATCTCGACTATCTCTCCGCGATCGTCACGATCTCGCCGCTGCTCGGCCTGCTCGGCACGGTGACGGGCATGATCCGCACGTTCAGCATTCTCGACGGCGGCGCGGGTGCCGCGGCCATCACGGGCGGCGTCGGAGAGGCGCTCGTCGCGACGGCGACGGGCCTCTGCGTCGCGATCCTCGCGTTCTGCGCCTACACGTATTTCGACCATCAGTTCGACGCGATCGTGAACGACACGGAGGCGCTCGCCATCGACGTGCTGAACGCGAAGAAAGAAAGCGGGGCGCGGGCGTGATGTTCCAGAAGGTACGCAAGAAGAAAAAGCCGTATTTCATGATCATCCCGATGATTGACATCATCTTTTTCCTGCTCGTGTTCTTCATGATGAACAGCCTGCAGACCGTCGCGCAGAAGGCGCTCGCCGTGCAGCTGCCGCAGGCGAAGAACGCGGCGGCGCCCGCGCAGATGCCGATCATCCTGACGCTCGACCGGGAGGGTCATATCGCGGTCGACAACCGCCCCGTGAGCTACGATGAGGCGGCGGCCGTCATGCGGCAGCACATGGCGGAGAACCCGGATGCGGCGGTCATCCTGCAGGCCGACGAGCAGACGGCGCACGGGCAGGTCGTCGCGATCATGGACATGCTGAAGGGCGCCGGTGTCCATCGGCTCGCGATTGCGGCGCAGGCGAGGAATTGATGCGATGAGGAAGCGTGTGCTTTCGTGGAAAAGGGCCTATCTCGTCTCGCTGCTCATCCATCTGGCGGTGTTTGCCGTCCTCATCGCCCTGCTGTCGGGTGCGGTCCTGCAGACGCAGCAGCGCATGGTCGTTGTCGACCTCGATGCGGCGGATATGCCCGAGACGGCGGGCAGCGGGCACGCGGGCGGCGGCAATGGCGGCGCGCGGAGCCCCGAGAGCCTTTTTCCCGAGAAACTCAGCGACGAAGAGATGACAAGGCGCGTCGAGCAGGTCGAGGCGGCGGAGTCCGCCATCCGGCCGCATGCCCCGGTCGCAGAAAACGCATCTGCCGGGATGCCACAGCCGGCGCCCGCCCAGCCTGCGGGGAAAACGGCGGGCACGGCAGAGACTGGCTCCGCCGGGGATGGATCGGGGACTCCCGATGGTCAGGGAAGCGGCGCAGGAAATGGCACATCGGAGGGCAATGGATCCGGCGCGGACAGCGGCGCGGGGAACGGATACGGCGCGGGCAGCGGCGAGGGGCAGGGCTCCGGCGACAGCGGCGCGCAGGGCACGGGACGAGGCAGCTTCGATGTCGCGGGCTTCCGCGCGGCGATCGACGCGAACAAGCAGTACCCGGCCATGGCCATCCGCCGCGGCCTGACCGGCTCCGTGACGATCGCCGTGACGCTCGGCCCGTCCGGCAGCTGTCAGGGCGTGTCGGTCGTCGCGAGCTCCGGGCAGCGCATCCTAGACCGGGCGGCCGTGCAGGCGGCGCGCGATGCCTGCCCGTACCCGAACCCGGAGGGCCGGCCCGTGCAGGTCACGACGACCATCCATTTTTCTCTGGAATGAATGCATTTGCGGAGCGGTGGCAGAGCTCGTCCCTGTCCCGCTCTTTTCTTGTTTTCAAGGCAAAATACATATAAATGCCGTTTATCGGACGGAACACGAACGATAAATTTTGTGAAAAATACTTCTTTATCGGAATCCGCCCTTTTTTTGCATTTTCCAGTTGCCGACGCGGGAAAAATCGTATAGAATGAATGTATACAGAAATTGACAGACAATATCGAGTCAAGAAAAGTGGAGGTAGAAGATGTTAAAGAAGACGAAAATCATCTGCACGCAGGGTCCGTCCACGGAGAAGCCGGGTGTTGTTGACGCGCTGATCGCAAATGGCATGAATTGCGCACGTTTCAACTTCTCGCATGGGGATCACGCGGAGCATCAGGCACGCATCGACGCGGTGCGCGCAGCGGCGAAGAAGGCAGGCCGCGTCATCTCTCTGATCCTCGACACGAAGGGCCCGGAGATGCGCCTCGGCGAGTTCAAGGCCGGCAAGGTCATGCTGCAGAAGGGCAACAAATTCACGTTGACCTACGACGATGAGCCGGGTGATGAGACGCATGTCTCCATCAACCACAAGAAGCTCTACACCGAGGTCAAGCCGGGCGACAAGCTCCTGCTCTCTGACGGCCTCGTCGAGCTCCGCGTTGAGGAGATCAAGGGCAAAGACATCCTGACGACCATCCTGAACAGCGGCAAGATGAGCACGCGCAAGCGCGTCGCGGCACCGGGCGTCTCGCTCGGCCTCCCGCCGATCTCCGATCAGGACAAGAAGGACATCATCTTCGGCGTCCAGAATGACATGGACTTCGTCGCGGCTTCGTTCATCCAGCGCGCAAGCGACGTCGAGGCCATCCGTGCGCTCATCAACGAGCACGGCGGCCACATGGAGATCATCCCGAAGATCGAGAACCTCGAGGGCGTCAAGAACTTCGACTCGATCCTCGCGGTCTCCGACGGCATCATGGTCGCACGCGGCGATCTCGGCGTCGAGATCCCGGCTGAGGATGTGCCGCTGATCCAGAAGGACATCATCAAGAAGTGCAACCGCGCCGGCAAGCCGGTCATCGTCGCGACGCAGATGCTCGACTCCATGGAGCGCAATCCGCGTCCGACGCGCGCCGAGGTCTCCGATGTCGGCAACGCGATCCTCGACGGCACGGATGCAATCATGCTCTCCGGCGAGACGGCTTCCGGCGACTATCCGGTCGAGGCCGTTGCGACGATGAACCGCATCGCCATGCGCATCGAGCAGTCCCTCGACTACAAGAAGCTCTTCACGAGCAAGTCGATTGAGCGCCAGCCGAGCACGACGGACGCCATCGCGCACGCGACGGTCGAGCTCGCCTATGAGCTCGATGCGAAGGCCATCATCACGCCGACGATGTCCGGCTACACGACGAAGGTCGTCTCGAAATACCGTCCGAAATGCGCGATTGTCGCGTATGCCTCGAACGATAAAGTCGCGCGCCATCTGAACCTCCGCTGGGGCGTCTATCCGGTCCGCGGCCGCTCCTGGCACACGGTCGACGAGATGACGGGCTCCGCGACGCAGGCCGCGCTCGACCACGGCTACGTCGATATCGGCGACAAGACCATCGTGACCTCCGGCATCAAGCTCAGCGAGGGCGACACGAGCTCCATCCGCGTCTACACGATGCACGCATAAGCCAACAGAATAGCAACGGCAAAAGCCGGCGGGAGAGGTTCCGCCGGCTTTTTTCCTGCGCTTGCCATGGCGCACTTTTTCTGCTACTATGAAGGAAAGTGCTTACAACAAGAAAGAAAAGGGGAAATCAAGATGCAATTAGGAATCCGTCTGCATGATATCGCGCCGGGGACGCTCGAGGAGCGGCTGCGCATCGCCAAGGAACAGGGCTTTGCCTGCGGGCATCTCGCGCTGACGAAGGTTCTCGCGGGCTACCCGGGGAACGCGGCGCTGACGCCGGGCTTCGCGATGTACCTGCGGAAGCTTTTCGCGAAATACGACCTCGACGTCGCGGTGCTCGGCAACTACAAGAACCTCGGCAACCCGGATCCCGCGCAGCTCATGGAGATCCAGCGCGGCTACTATGACAACATCCGCTTCGCCGCGATGCTCGGCGCCGGCGTGCTCGGCACGGAGACCGGCGCACCGAACACGAGCTATACGGAGGACACGCCGGAGGGCCGCACCGAGGAGGCGCTCGGCACATTCATCCGCAACCTGCGCCCCGTTGTGGCCTGTGCCGAGAAATTCGGCGTGATCGTCGCGATCGAGCCGGTCTGCCGCCACATCGTCTACGACTCGAAGCGCGCGCTCGCGGTGCTCCGCGCCATCGATTCGCCGAACTTGCGCATCATCCTAGACCCCGTGAACCTGCTCGGCCCGCATAACGTCGACGACCGCGAGCAGGTCATCCGCACGGCCATCGAGGAGCTCGGCGACTACGTGGCCGTCGTGCACCTCAAGGACTTCCAGCGCGCGGACGGGAAACTGAAGTCGGTCGCGTGCGGGCAGGGCGAGATGGACTACACCGAGATCCTGCGCTTCATCAAGACCCGCAAGCCCTATATCCACGCGACCCTCGAGAACACGACCCCCGAGAACGCCGTGCAGACGCGAGAGTGGATCCAGAAGCAGTACGACGCGCTTTGATGCACACCGATGACGGTCCTTTTGACGATCCCTGAAAGCGCGGCAATGTTCTGAATTTTATGTTTTGAACCATATTCCAGCCTTTGCATATCGGACTATGTTTCCTCGCTTCGATTGTTTTCTAGAAAATGCAATGTTATGCTTGTGTTAATAAGATAGAAGACTAGGGAATAATCCCAAAAGATAGGAGCAAGAAACGAGGCTGGAGGAAATGAGGAACCTTCTGCGGAAAGTCCGTGATGTATGCAGCCGGGAAAATGGCGCGGTCATCGTGCTGACGGCGTTTATCCTGCCGATGACGCTGTGCCTGACCGGCCTGTCCGTCGACGTCGGGCGGGCCTATGTCGTGAAGTCGAACCTGCAGAACGCCGCGGACGCGTCGGCGCTGGCCGGCGGCCACATGTATGCGAGCACGGAGCGCAACCACGGCAAGACCATGGATTGCGTGGAAAACTATACGGGGAAAAACCTCCGGGATAAGACCATCGCGGAGGGCAAGGACGCACCCGACGACGAGGACACGGTCAACGTCGAGACGCAGATCGCGAACGACAACGTCGACGTCTACCTGCGCCAGCGCGTGCCGACCGTCTTCCTCGGCGCCGTGGGCAGCCTGCTGAACATCGGCGACTACGGCTCCCTCTCCGTGACCGCGGCCTCCCGCGCCCATGTTTCGGCAACCGGCGGCACGGAGAACAACGGGTTCTTCGACTATACGATTTTCGGCGCGGCGACGACGCGCTGGACGAAGAACGATGAGCGCGGCAATTCCGCGCACAAGCAGTATAAGATAAGCGGCCTGACGAAAGAAGACATGCAGCCGGATAACAACCCGGAGCTCGCTTCCGTCACCTTCAAGGGAAACCCGCACAATCCCTATAAGATTGCGGGAAACATCGGCAGCAACGGCCGCGTCGGCGTCAACAACAACAGCGGCGGCGAGTATAACTTTCAGATGAACGGCGCAAGCGGCATCAATGACGACGGCATCTCGCGCATCGATACGAGCAGCCTCTACGGCGCCTCGAACGAATTTGCGAACCCGCAGGGCAGCGCATCGGGGCCGACCAACTCGAAATACAATACCTCCATCAACACCCCGCCCGTTGACATCTCGTTCCGTGCGTCGAACCCGATCATGAAGGATCTCTACCTCTTTTATCAGCAGGTCAGGGATCTCTGCCGTACGAATCTCAAGGCGGCGGAGCAGAAGGGCTGGTACTGTGATGATACGACGCCGTCCAATCAGAGCTATCAGTTTGACGCTGGCGGCCTGACGTACTATCAGGGTAATCTGCAGTGGGGCAAGGATTTGAACCCGCTCGGCCTGCAGTGCAACAGCAACAACATCTACAAGCATTCTGACGGCCTGCAACCGGAGCAGGAGCGGTTCCGCGTCATCATCGTCAACGGCGACATTTCCATCAAAATGGACAAGCATGTGGGCGACGGGAATGTCCTGCACGGCTGGGACATGAACGAGCGGTATGTCGATAAGGATGGCGACGGCAAGGATCACGACAACTACGCGCTGATCATCTCGCTGCACGGCGACATCCGCATGCAGAACTGCTCCAAATTCCGCGGCATCATCTACGCGCCGGAGGGCACGGTCTGGCTCGACTCCTACGACCGCGTCTATGCCAACGTCATCGGCCAGCGCGTCAAAGTGGATAACCAAGACTACGACGTGGAATCCGGCCCGTTCCTGACCAAGAAAAACGCCGGCAGCAAAGACATCCCCCACATCGGCGGTACCTCCCACGTCACCGTCACCCTCGAGGCAATCTGACCCTCTGAATCATCACAAAAAGGAACCAGCAGCTATACCCGGCGGCTGGTTTCTTTTTGCTTTACTTTACGTAGAATATATAATCTAGATTATTATAATCGCGATTATATTTCGATGGGCTCGGTACCTTTGCGGAGCAGGACGCCTTCTTTTTCTGCCTGTTTTTTGAGGCTTTCGGTGAATCCGTAGAAGGAGAAGATGGCGTAGGAATAGGTTCCGGGATATTTTTTTGAGGGGAATTTCTGCTTTAATTGGGTCAGGATATCGGTGTCGGCTGGCTCATGCCGGAATTTGCACTCGGCTAGAAGGAACTGGCTCATTTCCCGGTTCGTGGCGACGCAGTCGATTTCCTCTGCGACGGTGCGTTTCTGGCCGTTGATGCTGTGCGTGACCTTTTCCCACCATCGGCCAGCCTTGGTGAAATGGAACGGGAGTTTTCCCGCGCGGTTGCACTGGCGCAGGTATTCGATGCATACGGTTTCGTAGGTGTGCGAAACGAACTGGTGCAGCTGCGGCTGGATCTGGAAGCGCCAGACGCCTGCGGCATCCCCGGTTTCCAGTTCGGAATAGTTCCCGTATACGAAAGCATACCAGAAACGGAAGTAGGGGTCGGTGAGCTGGTAGAGCCCGCGTTGGGAGCCTTCGCGCTCCTTGGCAGTGGTCAGAACGGAGAACTCCCGCTCGATGATGCCGAGCTCCATCAGGTTCCGGAGATAGGCGGAAATCTTTGATTTTTCGAGCTGGGTTTTCCCGTGAATCAGAGACAGGGTATTGCTGCCGAGCGCCACGGCCTCGATGATGGCATTGTACACGCTCGTCTCACGCAGCTCCTGATGCAGCAGGAAGCTTACCTCGTTGTAGAGCACGCAGCCTTTTTGGAGGATGTTCTTCTGGATGTTCTCCGCCAGCGGCTTTCCGGGATCGAACTGGATCAGGTAGTGCGGGATGCCGCCGAGAATGCCGTAGACAGCAATCTGTTCCTCCTCCGTATAGCGCGGGAAGAACTGCTGGACCGCGGTGAAGGGGAGCGGGCTGAGCTTGTAGATGCCCGTTGCCCTGCCATACAGCGGATTTTTTTCGCCGAGCAGTTCCTTTTCGATGAAACTCATCGAACTGCCGCAGAGAATCAGCAGGATGTTCGCCTGTGCCAGCTTATGATCCCAGAGGTTCTGCAGGATGGAGGGGATTTCCGGATTGCCCTTGCAGGCATAGGGAAATTCGTCAAGAATGACGATTTTCTTGCCATCCCTAGGGATATCGGGCAGGCTTTCGAATGCGCTTTCCCAATCGGAAAAGGAAGATACATAATGCGAGGCGGGCATGCCGGTCTGCAGCAGCTTCCCCGAGAAACGCGCTAGCTGCTCCGCGTCCGTACATTCCGTGCAGGCGTAGAAAACGGCCTGCTTCCCTTTGATGAATTGCCGCAGCAGTTCCGTCTTCCCGATGCGCCGCCGCCCATACAGCACGATGAGCTCCGACTTCGGGGAGTCGTATCGCTCCTGCAGGAACTGGAGCTCCTTTTCTCTGCCGATAAACATCCAGTATCACCAACCATATAATCTAGATTATTATAATCGCGATTATAGGATAACATCACGAGACGATTTTTTCAAGCTTTTCGGTCGTTGCGGCCCTCGCGCAAAGATATGCCTTGCGGCGGGGGGCGGTTGTATGGTAGAATAAATAGGAATTGCTTTATTCATGTTACGGATGATGACGGGTAGGGAGGCTTTTTTCTTTGTTGCTTACCATTTTGATGATTCTCGATGCGCTGATCTGCATCGCTTTGATTGCGTCGGTTCTCGGTCAGGAAGCGAAGTCCGCCGGCATGGGCGGCATGGGCGGCGGCGCGGACACCGTCTTCTCGAGCAAGGCCCGCGGTATGGATGCCCTGCTCGCGCGCGTGACCGTGGTGCTCGCGGTGCTTTTTGCGGTGATCACGATCGTGATCGCGCGGATGACGAATTGACGGTAAAAGGATCCGATCCTATGAGGTTTCATGAAGCGTTCCGGCCCGCCGGCATCTGGTGGCACAGGAGCGCTTCCTTCATGTATCCAAGTGGGATCTTCCAGATATAGGAGGCGCTGTCGATGATCTTACCGGGAGCGGCGCCGTTCCTGCTGCCCGGCGGGCGGCACGGCGTCCTGCTGATTCACGGGTTTACGGGGCTGCCCGCAGAGCTCCTGCTGATGGGGCAGTATCTGAATGAGAACGGATTCACGGTGCTCGCCGTGCGCCTCGCGGGGCATGGCACGACCGAGGAGGATATGAGCCACATGACCGCGGAGGACTGGATGGACTCCGTGCGGGACGGCGCCGCGATCCTCGATGGGATCTGCGAGGATTTCTCGGTGATCGGGCATTCGATGGGCGGCCTTTTTGCGCTGCGGCTGGCGTCGGAGTACCCGGTCGAGAAGGTCGTGACGCTCGCCGCGCCGATCTTCATCGCGAAGGAGCGCGGCATCGACTATCTGCCCTCGCGCGAGCTGTCGGACGGCCTGTTCGTGCCGAAGGCGCGCCGCCGGCTGAAGGATGTGCCGCGCGCGGCGAACCATACGTACCGGCGCATGCCGCTGATCTCCGTGCACGAGCTGCTCGATGTCATCGATGCGACGAAGGGATGCATCGAGCGCGTCTGCGAGCCCTGCCTGATCGTGCAGAGCCGGGACGACCACACGGCGGATCCGAAGAGTGCGGTCTACATCTATAACCACCTGCCGGAAGCGGAGAAAGAGATCTTCTGGCTGGAGCACGGCGGCCATCTGCTGCCGCTCGCCGAGACGCGCGACACGGTGTTCCGCGAGGCGGCCCGTTTCCTGATGGAAGACGGAAGCAAAGAGAAAGCATGACCATACCCACCATTGAACCATAGAAAAGAGAAACGTAGTCAGAGACTGTGTAACGGGAAAGGAAAAATATGGACTTAAAAGAACGGATACTCTCTTACATGCATGAGGAGGCCTATAAGCCGCTGCTCGCAGAGGATCTCGCGGCGAATCTCGGCATCTCGACGGCAGAGGATCAGGCGGCATTCGAGCAGTCGCTCGAGGAACTCGAGAAAGAGGGTGCGGTCATCAAGAACCGCAGCGACCTCTACGGCGTGCCCGCGCGCATGCATCTCGTCGTCGGTCACCTCTCGATGACGGCGAAGGGCTTCGGCTTCATCACGCCGGACGTCAAGGAGAGCGAGGACGAGACGGACGTGTTCGTCCCGGCGAACGCCATCGGCTCGGCCATGCACGGCGACCGCGTGGTCGCGCGCGTGACGCCGCCGAAGGAGGAGGGCCGCTCTCGCGAGGGCGAGATCCTGCGCGTGCTCGAGCGCGCCAATGAGAAGATCGTCGGCACGTTTGAGCGCAGCAAGACGTTCGGCTTCGTGACGCCGGACAACACGAAGCTCACGAACGACATCTTCATCCCGAAAAAGGCCACGAAGGGCGCGAAGACGGGCGCCAAGGTCGTCGTGAAGATCACGCAGTGGCCGAGCCCGCGCCGCAATGCGGAGGGCGAGGTCACCGAGATCCTCGGCATGACGGGCGACCCGGGCGTCGATGTGCTCTCGGTCATGCGCGAGTATGACCTCTCGGAGACGTTCCCGGAGGATGTGCAGGCCGCAGCGACGGCCTGCGAGGAGAACCCGAGCCCCGAGGAGTACGAGGGGCGCCGCGACCGCCGCGATTTCCATATCGTGACGGTGGACGGCGACGATTCGAAGGACCTCGACGACGGCGTCTACGCGTACAAGAACGAGGACGGCTCGTTCTTCCTCGGCGTCTATATCGCGGACGTCAGCTGGTATGTGCGCGAGAACGAACCGCTCGACCGCGAGGCGCGCGAGCGCGGCACGAGCGTCTATCTCGTCGACCGCGTCATCCCGATGCTGCCGAAAGAGCTCAGCAACGGCATCTGCTCGCTGAACCAGGGCGTCGACCGCTTGTCGATGGCCTGTGAGATGCAGATCTCCCCGGAGGGCGAGGTCACGAGCTACGAGATCGTGCCGACGGTCATCCACGTCTACCGTCGCCTGACCTACAACATCGTCAACAAGGTGCTCGTCGACAAAGAGGAGCCGTATCTCTCGGACAACGAGGATATCCGCCCGATGCTCGAGACGCTCGAGGAACTGCGCGGTGTCCTGAAGGCGAAACGCCACCGCCGCGGCTCCATCGACTTCGAGATCCCGGAGGTCAAGGTCAAGCTCGACGCCGAGGGGCATCCGATCGCGCTCATCAAGCGGGTCGGCTCGCTCGCGGAATCCATCATCGAGGAGTGCATGCTGATCGCGAATGAGACGGTCGCGCGCCACATGGATCTGAAGAACCTGCCATTCCTGTACCGCGTGCATGAGCAGCCGAATGAGGAGAAGCTCGAGCGCCTGAACACGGTGCTCGCGGCGTTCGGCCTCTACGTGCGCCCGGATGAGAACGGCCACGTGCAGCCGATGGATATCCAGCGCGTGCTCGCGAAGGTCGAGGGCAAGCCGGAGGAGCGCCTGCTCTCGACGGTCGCCCTGCGCTCGATGCAGCAGGCGCGCTACAGCCCCGAGAGCCTCGGGCATTTCGGCCTCGCGGCGCGCTACTACACGCATTTCACATCGCCGATCCGCCGCTATCCGGATCTCATCGTGCACCGCCTGCTGCGCGAGACGTTCGCGACGGGCACGATCCCGGGCGCGCGGCAGGAGCAGCTGCGCGGCCTGCTGCCGGATATCGCGGACCACGCGTCGGCGCGCGAGCGCATCGCAATCGAGGCGGAGCGCGAGACGACCGATATGAAGAAGATCGAGTACATGGCGCAGTTCGTCGGCGAGGAATTCCCGGCGATCATCTCGGGCGTCACGGCATTCGGCATCTTCGTCGAGCTGGATAACGGCGTCGAGGGCCTCGTGCACGTCTCGACGATGGTCAACGATTTCTACGAGTACAAAGAGGAGCAGTTCGCGATGGTCGGCGAGCGCACGCAGAAGAAGTACCGCCTCGGCGACGAGGTCGAGGTGCTGCTCGTCCGCGCGAACGTCGAGGAGCGCAACCTCGATTTCGTGCTGAAGGATAACGGCGCCTATGACCCGGAGGCCATGAAGAACGCCGTGAAGGGCGGCCGAAAGCCTGGGAAACCCGCGGGCAAGAAGGACGGCGACAAGCAGGGCGGCCGCGGCCGCTCGCATGGCGGGCACCGCGGCGGGAAATCCACGGGGAACTCCCTCGCGGACGCATTTGCCGCAGCCAAGGAGCGCAAGGAAGGCAAGAACACGCATGGCCGCCGCCGCGGCGCGTCGGGCGAGAAGCTCTCGCACCGTCCGCCGGAAGGCAGGCATGCGGGCAGCCCGAAGCGCGGCCGTCAGGAAGGCAGCAAGGAGCGCGAGCTCCGCGGCCGCATGCGCAAGGACTTCGGCGGCGCGCCGAAGCGCGAGCGCGAGCAGGGCGATTACCATCACGTACATGTGACGGGCCTGAACTCCGCCGTATGGCCGGATCCGCCGGGATACCATGAGAAGCGCCACGACGAGGAGAAGCAGGAAAAGCCGCGCAAGGCACCGCGCCGCGGCTTCTCGGGCCACCGCAAGACCGAGGGCGGCACGGGCAACGCGAAATAAGTTTCCATATACGAATCCATAAAAGGGGGCTTTGCCATGGAAAAGAAAAAACCGGCGATCAAGATCGTCTGCGAGAACCGCAAGGCAAGGCACGACTACTTCATCCACGAGACCTTTGAGGCCGGGCTGGCGCTGCAGGGCACGGAGGTCAAATCGCTCCGCGCCGGCCGCGCGAACCTCAAGGATAGCTACGCCTATATCAAGAACAACGAGATCTTCCTCGACAACATGCATATCAGCCCGTACAAAGAGGGGAATATCTTCAACCACGACCCGCTGCGCACGCGCAAGCTGCTGATGCACAAGGCGGAGATCGTCAAGCTCATGAGCAAGACGAAGGAAAAGGGCTATACCCTGATCCCGCTGAAGATCTATTTCAAGCACGGCCGGGCCAAGGCGGAGATCGCGCTGGCATCGGGCAAGCACAACTACGACAAGCGGCAGGCCTTGCAGCAGAAGGCCGCGAAGCGCGATATCGAACGGGCGCTGAAGGAACGTCAGCGCTGAAGGCATAGTGTGACAGACAGGGAGTGAGCACGATGGCTGTTAGTGTCCCGACAGTTCCGCCTCTCTCCATGATCGCCATCGGCGCTTCGACGGGAGGCACCGAGGCCATATCGACCTTGATGGCCGGCCTGCGGCCGCCGCTTCCCGGCATCGTGATCGTCCAGCATATCCCCGCGATGTTCTCGCGGCTTTTCGCGGAGCGGCTTGACTCGGAATGCTTCCTGCACGTCAAGGAGGCGGAGGAGGGCGAGACCGTCCTGCCGAATACGGTCTACATCGCGCCGGGCGGCAAGCACATGCGCGTCGGGCGCATGGGTCAGCGTTACTGGCTCTCGTGCCGTCCGGGGCCGCCGGTGCACAGCGTCTGCCCGTCGGTCGACGTGCTGTTCGATTCGGTCGCGGAATGCGTCGGCCGCCACGCGCTCGGCGTGATCCTGACCGGCATGGGCAAGGACGGCGCCGAGGGCCTGCTCGCGATGCGGAAAGCCGGCGCGCATACCATCGGGCAGGATCCGCGCAGCTGCGTCGTCTACGGCATGCCGCACGCGGCAATGGCCGCCGGGGCCGTCGAATGGCAGCTGCCCCTTTCGGAGATCGCGCCGGAGATCCTGCGGCTCGTCCGCCTGAGCCGGAAATAGGAAGTGCGGAAATAGGAGGAAAAGTGATGAGTGTCGAGAGCAACGAAAAGGCGCTGGCCTTTCAGGAATTCCTGATGGAGCACAATATCGATGTGTTCAGCACGGAAACGCTGGAGGACGACTACAATACCGTCATTTTCCGCTCGCGCATCGAGACGAGCGGGCAGATCCTGCCGATGGCAATCTTCATCGATACGAGCATCTTCACGGTGATCCGCACGCAGATCGTGACCGGCGTGCCGAAGGAGCACTGGCCGCGGCTCAAGAGCTACCTGAACGGCCTCAATGGCAAGTACAAGGTGTTCAAATACTATCTGCGCGAGGACGGCACGATCTACCTCGATATCTGCCTGCCGTACGTCGACGAGACGTTCGACAGCAAGATGATCCAGCTGATGCTCTCGGTCCTCGTGCAGCATCTCGAGGCGGCCTACCCCGACATCATGGCCGAGGTCTGGAAAAAAGAACAGTAAAAAAGAAGGAGGCGTAAGCCTCCTTCTTTTTTAGGAGCCTTCCCCACAGGGGAAGGGGGACCGCGTAAGCGGTGGATGAGGTGTGGACACAAGGTTGAGGCACATTGAGATGTTCTTCCGACCTATTGCCAACACCTCATCCGTCTGCCCTTCGGGCAGCCACCTTCCCCTAGGGGGAAGGCTATATCTATTCATGCGACAGTCCCATTTTATGCGGTGCGGGAGAAGCGGAAGATCAGCGCGCCGAGGATGCCGGAGAGCACGGACGCGGAGAGGATGCTGAGCTTCGCGGCGGCGAGGATATCGGGCTCCGGGAACGCGAGCGTCGCGATGAAGATGGACATCGTGAAGCCGATGCCGCCGAGGCTGCCGACGCCGAGCAGCTGGCGCGTCGAGGCATTGCCGGGCAGCGGCGCGCGGATCGCGGCGGTCAGCACTCGCGTGCTGCCGAAGATGCCGATGGGCTTGCCGAGGACCAGGCCGGCCGCGATGCCGAGGCAGAGCGGCGAGGTCAGGGAGAAGCTGCCGCCGCCGATGGCGACGCCGGCGTTCGCGAGCGCGAAGACCGGCATGATGAAGTAGGCCGACCATGGCTCGAGCGCGGACTCGACGCGGTGCAGCAGGGATGCGGAGGCATCCTCGCTTGCGGGGATCGAGAGGCCGAGCAGGACGCCCGCGATCGTCGGGTGGATCCCCGATGACAGGAACGCGCTCCACGCGAGCAGGCCGAGCACGAGATAGAGCGGCAGGCTCCGGAGCCCGCGGAAGCGGGTGCGGCCGAGCAGGAATGCGCCGAGCAGTGCGAGCAGGCCGAGGCCGAGCGGCAGGATGGAGATATCCGTGCTGTAGAACAGCGCGATCACGACGATCGCGCCGAGGTCGTCGACGATCGCGAGCGCGGTCAGGAACACGACGAGCCCGAGCGGCGCGTCGCGTCCGACGAGCGACAGGATGCCGAGCGCGAACGCGATGTCCGTCGCCATCGGGATGCCCCAGCCGCCGGCGGTCTCCGTGCCGTAGTTGATCAGGCTGTAGAGCAGGGCTGGCACGAGCATGCCGAACAGCGCCGCCGTCACGGGCAGCACCATCGCGGATTTCGTGCGGAGCTCGCCGTACAGGAACTCGCGCTTGATCTCGAGCCCGATCGCGAAGAAGAAGACGGTCATGAGGCCGTCGTTGACCCAGTGCTCGAGCGGCATGGAGAGCGCGAGCCCGCCGAGGGAGAAGCCGAGCGGCAGGTGGAGCAGGGCCTCGTAGCTCGCCGCGAGCGGGGAGTTCGCAAGAGCGAGCGCGGCGATGGCCGCAAGCAGCAGCACGAGGCCGCTGCTCGACTCCATCTGGAAAAATCGGCGGAATGGGGCAAGGACATCTTTCAGAGTCTGTTTCATGATGCAGTTGCTCCTTTCAGATTATCATGGGATTTTTTCACCGGCAGACCGCAATCAATAGAGAAGCTTGACATTGTTCTCAAAAAGCGCGTTCTTCCAGTTCTCGCCAGGATCCGTATCCGTGACGATGCACGAGACATCGCGGATCTCGGCGCAGTGCACGAATGCCGTGCGGTCGAATTTCGAGTGGTCGGCGAGCAGGATGGCTTTCTCCGCGTGCTCGATCATCAGCCGCTTGATGCGGCTCTCGCTCTCGTTGGATTCCATGATGCCCTTCTGGAGGTCGAGCGCCTTGCAGCTGATCAGCGCGTAGTCGACGTAGTACTGCCGCAGGCAGTCCATGGCCATCGCCCCGGTCAGGGCATAGGAGAACTGGCGCATGACGCCGCCGGTGCAGACCACGGTGAACGGCGTGGCCTGCGACGCGAATTCCTCCATCAGGTGGATCGAGTTCGTGATGATCGTGATGTGGCGCTGCATGCCGCGCAGGCGCTGCAGCAGGATCTCGCAGGTCGTGCTCGAATCCACCATGATGGTGTCGCCGTCCTGGATGAGGTCCTCGGCCCGCTCCGCGATCTTCATCTTGCTGGCGTTGTTGAGGCCCGAACGCTTGACGAACGGCACCTCCTCGCTCGTGTGCTCCGCGAGCACGGCGCCGCCGTAGCTGCGGCGCAGCAGATCCTGTGCCTCGAGCTTCTCGAGGTCGCGGCGGATGGTCTCCTCCGTGACCTTGAATTCTTTCGCGAGCTCCGATACATATACCTTGCGGTTCACGCGGAGCCGCTGCATGATTTCTTGTCTTCGTTCCAGTCCAAGCATGATGATGCCTCCCTGTTTTCCCGTTTCCGGATACAAAACTCATCCCACCCTATATTATACGAAAAAAATTTCCGCAAAGCAACAGAAACAGTAAGAAAAGCAGACTTCTTTTCTGTGGTATCGACGAGAAAATCGGTGCTTTGCTCAGAAAGGCGGGAGGCTTATCCGACTTTCGTTTTATTTTCAGAGTGGTACATTATACTATAAAATGATGAATTTTGTACTATTTTTTCGTTTTCCATCGAGTGATTGAATTTTGACTATGAATCGCAGGGAGTTTATCCAGAATATTGCCTTATTGGGCGCGGGCGCCCTCCTCGCGCCGGAACTGCTGGCAAAGAACATGGCGGAGGCGGCGTGGAGCACGGACTCCGGCCTCACGGGCGTCGAGGTGAAGGCGACGCATCTGACGTTCCGCTCGCTCACGAACCGCACGAAGACCGACGCGATCATCGTGCATCATATCGGCAACACGAACGCGGACGTATCGGCGGCAACCGTCCATCAGTGGCATCTCGCGAACGGGTGGGCCGGCATCGGCTACCATTTCCTGATCCGGAAGGACGGCACCATCGAGCAGGGCCGGCCGATGGGCACGATCGGCGCGCACTGCTATGGGGAGAACTACCATACGGTCGGCATCAACATCGTCGGGAACTTCATGACGGCGCAGCCGGAGACGGCGCAGATGCGGAGCGCGGCGCGGCTGATCGCCGCGATATGCAGGTTCTACGGCATGCAGCCCGGGGGCAGCACCGTTTTCGGGCACCGCGACTTCAACGCGACGGCCTGCCCGGGCGACAACCTCTACGCGCGGCTGCCGGAGCTCATCGAGGCCTCGCGGGAGTTCTATTTCTGATTGGTATGAGGACAGGAGATGGGACAGATGTCCGGAATGCGCTATCGCTGGTTCGACGACGGGGAACACGTCGATGAGTTCGGCATGCCGCTGAGCCGCGGGGAGATCGACCGCATGGAGCGGGAGGAGGAGCGCGCGGCGGAGCCCGACGCGGAGCATCTCTACACGCGCGGCGAGAAGGTCAGCATCGTCCTCGCCACGGCCCTGCTCCTCGCGGGGCTCTGGACGGCAGACGGGCGGCTCTTCCTGATCAGCGCGGCGTTCCTGCTCTATGAGGTCCGCAAGATCGTCGAGGTATTCGGCGGCAAAGAGGGACATAACCTCGCGAATGTCCTGAAAGGGTTCAGTATCGTTCTTTTCTTCGGAGCGTTCTTTTTGACTTTTTCGTAATTCTCTGACTAGTTTCGCATAAAAAGCCAACAGGTCAAAGAAAATTAGAAAAAGTCATTTTTTTGTATTTTTTTTCGTGATTTTAGAAGGAAAATGCAGATGCTTATCGAATATACAAGTATAAGAAAAAATAAAAAATACGACGGATAAAAGCGGTGAACCTCAGTCTCTAAAGGGGAGAGACAAGGGAAATGAGCGTTCTATCCAAGGGGGATTTCTTATGAGGAAGACAGAGTGCCTGGCCATGATACTCGCCGGCGGGCAGGGCAGCCGCCTCGGCGCATTGACCAAGAAGATTGCAAAGCCAGCCGTGCCATTCGGCGGCAAGTACCGCATCATCGACTTTCCATTGAGCAACTGCGCGAACTCCGGCATCACGAAGGTCGGCGTACTCACGCAGTACCGCCCGCTCGAGCTCCACAACTATCTGGCATCGGGCAGCGCGTGGGATCTCGACACGAAGGATGGCGGCGTATTCATCCTGCCGCCGTACGCGCGCGAGAAGGGCGCGGACTGGTACCGCGGGACCGCGGACGCCATCTATCAGAACCTGAACTTCATCGATCTGGCGGATCCGGAGTACGTGCTCGTGCTCTCGGGCGACCATATCTACACGATGGATTATTCGTGGATGCTCGAGGCGCACAAGCAGAACAAGGCGGAGGCGACGATCGGCGTCATCCAGGTGCCATGGGATGAGGCGCCGCGCTTCGGCATCATGAACACGGACAAGACTGGCCGTATCGAGGAGTTCGAGGAGAAGCCGGCGAAGCCGAAGAGCAACCTCGCCTCGATGGGCATCTACATCTTCAACCGGGATTTCCTCGAGAAATACCTGATCGAGGATGCGAAGGACGAGACCTCCGCGCACGACTTCGGCAAGAACATCATCCCGAAGATGCTCGCCGACAAGGCGCGCCTCTACTCGTACGCGTTCGACGGCTACTGGAAGGATGTCGGCACGATCGAGAGCCTCTGGCAGGCGAATATGGATCTGCTGCAGGACAAGCCGCCGTTCGAGCTCAATGGCGACTGGAAGATCTATTCGTCGAATCCGTCGATGCCGCCGCATTACGTCGGTGATGACGCGGTGATCAGCCGCTCGATGATCAGCGAGGGCTCGATGATCCTCGGCGAGGTCGAGCATTCCGTGATCTTCCCGGGCGTCGTCGTCGAAAAGGGCGCGAAGGTCAGCAATTCGGTCATCATGCCGAACACGGTCGTTGAGGAAGGCGCCATCGTCGACTACGCCATCGTCGCGCAGAATTGCACGATCGAGGAAGGCGCGGCCGTCGTCGGCGAGGAAGGCGCGGTCACGGTCGTCGCAGACGGCGAGACGGTCCCGGCGGAAGCTGGCTCGAAGCAGGCCGGCTGAGGAAGAATCGGAGTGGTGAAAAAGTGAAAACAGTAATGGGAATCATCGACCTGCAGGACGATAACCGGCTGATCCGGGAGCTCTCGGAGCACCGCAACGTCGCGTCGATTCCGTTCGCCGGCCGCTACCGGCTGATCGATTTCGCCCTGTCGAGCATGGTGAACTCCGGCGTCAATAACGTCGGCATCATGTTGCCGGACAATCCGCGCTCGGTGCTCGACCACCTGCGGTCCGGCAAGGACTGGGATCTCGCGCGGCGGCATGACGGGCTGTTCTACCTGCCGGCGTCACCGTCGGAGAAGGGCGAGAGCAAAGGCGATCTCAAGAGCTTCTACGACAATCTGGACTTCTTCGAGCACAGCTCGCAGAAGTACGTGCTGGTTGCGAGCGGCAGCTTCGTCTACAACATCGACTTCAACGACATGCTACGCTTCCACCAGAACACGGGCGCGGACATCACGGTGCTCTGCCATACAATCATGGAGAAGCAGGAGGGCGAGACGGTCGTCGTCGAGACCGCGGAGAACGGCCTTGTCGAGGACATTGCCATCAAGCCGGCCGCTTATGAGGGTTCGAAAGTGGCCTTGAATGCTTTCCTGATGGAAAAGCGGAAGTTCGTCGATCTCGTGCGCGATACCTACGAGCACGGCGGGCAGGATCTGCTGCTCGACGGACTCATACGGCAGGCGCGCGACTACACGATCTACGCATGGGAACACGATGGCTACGCGGCGCAGGTCGATTCGACGGACGCCTACTACAAGGCGAGCATGGAAGTGCTGCAACCGAAGATATGGAAAGAACTCTTTATGGGAAATCACTTGATCTTCACGAAGGTCAAGGATGAAGTACCGGTCCAATACAAGAAGACCGCGAAAGTCAAGAATTCACTGATTGCGAATGGCTGCGTCATTCGCGGCGAAGTCGAGAACAGCATCCTCTTCCGGGGCGTACGCGTCGGCGAGGGCGTAAAGATCAAGAACTCCATCGTCATGCAGAAGGGGAGCATCGAGGACGGAGCGGTGGTCGAGAACGTCATCGCGGACAAGAACGTCGTGATCACGGAAGACAAATGGCTGAAAGGCGCGCCGAATTATCCCCTGATCATCAAAAAGAATGTGGTTATCTGACGACACAGGAGCCGCCATAAAGTGATGCGGGGAGCAGCTGCTTTAGGGCGGCTTTTCGCGTCGAAAAGGAAGTCCCCCTTTTCCGGCGTCATAGCGTTTATTCCTCTCTGCCAGCCCGGCAGAACGTCAAAGGAGTGTTAGTTTTGGCGAAAGAAACGAAAGAAACGAAGCAGAAGAACCGAGAATTCGAAAAAGAAAAGGAAGAACTGAAGCTCCGCTTTGTACAGACCGCACATATCATGTGGGGCCGCGAGCTCGATGAGCTCACGAGCAATGAGATCTACCAGACCGTCGCGGCGACGGCCAAGCAGTATATATCCGATAACTGGATCAAGACGAACAAGGCGTACGCGGAGCGGCAGGACAAGCAGGTCTACTACTTCTCCATCGAGTTCCTGATGGGCCGCCTGCTGAAGTCGAACCTCATGAACCTCGGCATCGAGGAGGTCGTCAAGGAGGTTCTCGCGGACTTCGACCTCGACCTCGGGAAGACGTTCGAGGAGGAGCCGGATGCCGGCCTCGGCAACGGCGGCCTCGGCCGCCTCGCGGCCTGCTTCATCGACTCACTGGCCGCGCGCAGCCTGCCGGGCCATGGCTGCAGCATCCGCTATCAGTACGGCCTGTTCGAGCAGAAGATCATCAACGGCAATCAGGTCGAGATCCCGGACAACTGGCTGCGCGACGGCTTCGCCTGGGAGTACCGCAAGCCGGATAAGGCCATCGACGTCAAGTTCAGCGGCAACGTGTATCTGCAGAAGCAGCCGGATGGCCGCCTGAAGCCCGTCTACGAGAACCCGATGACGGTCATGGCGGTCCCGTACGATGTGCCGATCGTCGGCTACCACAACAACACGGTCAACACGCTGCGCCTCTGGAATGCGGAGGTCAACAAGGACTTCTCGGACTACGGCTATCTGACGAAGGAGCAGATCCAGCAGAGGAATGAGTACCGCCAGTTCGTCGAGTCGATCACGCGTTTCCTGTATCCGGACGACAGCACGTATGACGGCCGCCGCATGCGCCTCATACAGGAGTACTTCCTCGTCTCGGCCGGCGTGCAGAGCATCGTGCGGCACTACAAGAAGACGGGCATGGACATCCACGATTTCGGCAAGAAGATCGCGATCCATATCAACGATACGCATCCGGCGCTCTGCGTCGCCGAGCTCATGCGCATCCTCGTCGACGAGGAGGATCTCTCGTGGAATGAGGCCTGGAGCATCACGAAGAACACGATCGCGTACACGAACCACACGATCCTGCCGGAGGCGCTCGAGAAGTGGCCGGTCGATATGTTCAAGCCGCTGCTGCCGCGCATCTACATGATCATCGACGAGATCAACCGCCGCTGGCTCATCGACGTGCGTGCGCGCTATCCGAAGAACGAGGACAAGGTGCATGCGCTCTCCATCATCCAGGACGACATGGTGCACATGGCGCGCCTCGCGGTCGTCGGCAGCCACAGCGTCAACGGCGTCGCGAAGATCCACACGCAGATCCTGAAGGACACGACGCTGCACGACTTCTACGAGTACAACCCGCGGATGTTCAACAACAAGACGAACGGTATCACGCATCGCCGCTGGCTCATGGGCGCGAACCCGGAGCTCTCGACGCTGATCGACAATACGATCGGCAGCCAGCGCTGGCGCCGTCAGCCGGAGATGCTCGAGCTCCTGAACGACTACGTCGACGACAAGGCGTTCTTGACCGAGATCGGCAAGATCAAGCGCATCCGCAAGGCGGGCCTCGCCGCGTACGTCAAGGAGCACAACGGCATCGAGGTCGACCCGGACAGCATCTTCGATATCCAGGTCAAGCGCATCCATTCGTATAAGCGCCAGCTCATGAACATCCTGCACATCATGTACCAGTATCATAAGCTCAAGACCGACAAGGACTACACGATGCTGCCGACGACGTATTTCTTCGGCGGCAAGGCGGCGCCTGGATACTTCATTGCGAAGGAGACCATCCGCCTGATCAACGCGGTCGCGGACAAGGTGAATAACGACCCCGAGACCAACGACAAGCTCAAGGTCGTCTTCATCGAGAACTTCGGCGTGTCGATCGGCGAGCTCGTCTATCCGGCGGCCGAGGTCTCCGAGCAGATCTCGACGGCGTCGAAAGAGGCGTCCGGCACGGGCAACATGAAGTTCATGATGAACGGCGCGATCACGCTCGGCACGCTCGATGGCGCGAACGTCGAGATCCGCGACGCGGTCGGCGGCGACGCGAACTTCGTCCTGTTCGGCCTGCGTGCGGAGGAAGTGCTGAACTACTACGCGCACGGCGGCTATTCGGCCTGGGATGAGTACAACCAGAACGAGCAGGTCAAGCTCGTCGTCGACCAGCTGGTCGATGGCACCTATGGCGACTTCCGCTCGCTGCACGATTACTTCATCCAGGACAACGATGAGTTCTTCATCCTGAAGGATCTCAAGGCCTACACCGAGGCGCACGAGGAGATCTACAACCGCTATCAGAAGCGGTACGCATGGCTCCGCTCCGCGGCGGTCAACATCGCGAACTCCGGCTGGTTCTCTTCGGACCGCACGATCAGTGAGTACGCGAGTGAGATCTGGCAGATCAAGCCGTCGAAGATCCTTTAAGCGGGAAAAAGTGGAAATAAAGAGAGCAAAGGGGAGAATTATCGGTGAAGACATCGGATTTGAGTGAATTTGACCGCTACCTGTTCCATCAGGGAACCAATTACCACGCCTATGAGATGCTCGGCGCGCATTTCATGGAGCAGGACGGGAAGAAGGGCGTGCGCTTCGCGGTCTGGGCACCGCACGCGAAACACGTCAGCGTCGTCGGGGACTTCAACCGCTGGGATACGCGGGTGAATCCGATGCAGCGCCTGGCGGACGGCGAGATCTGGAGCGTCTTCGTCGAGGGCCTCGAGGAAGGCGACATCTACAAATACGCGATCGAACCGCCATGGGGCGGCCCGTGGATCATGAAGGCCGACCCGTACGGGTTCTACGCGGAGAAGAAGCCGCGTACGGCGTCGAGGCTTTACGACCTCTCGCATTACGAATGGCACGATCAGGACTGGTACGAGAAAAAGGAAAAAGAGAGCAGCTACGAGCGGCCGATGCTGACCTATGAGGTGCACGCGGGCTCCTGGCGCCGGAATGGCGACGGGGAATACCTGAGCTACCGCGAGCTCGCGGATCAGCTGATCGAATACGCGAAGAAGATGCACTACACGCATATCGAGTTCATGCCGCTCTGCGAGCATCCGTTCGATGGCTCGTGGGGCTACCAGATCACCGGCTACTACGCCGTGACGAGCCGTTACGGCACGCCGGATGATTTCCGCTATCTCGTCGACAAGGCGCATGAGGCGGGCATCGCGATCATCATGGACTGGGTACCGGGGCATTTCTGCAAGGACGAGCAGGGCCTGCGCCATTTCGATGGCATGACGCTCTACGAGTCCGACAACGAGCAGCGCGCCGAGAACTGGGAATGGGGCACGACGAATTTCGACTACGGCCGCACGGAGGTGCAGAGCTTCCTGATCTCGAACGCGATGTTCTGGATGGAGGAGTTCCATATCGACGGCCTGCGCATCGACGCGGTCGCGAACATGCTCTACCTGAACTACGGGCGCAAGGATGGCGAGTGGCAGCCGAACAAATACGGCGACACCGGCAACCTCGAGGCCATGGACTTCATCAAGAAGCTCAACGAGGCCATCTTCAAGTATCATCCGCAGGCGCTGATGATCGCCGAGGAGTCGACCGCCTGGCCGCTGATCTCGAAGCCTGTCTACATGGGCGGCATGGGCTTCAACTACAAATGGAACATGGGCTGGATGAACGACACGCTCAAATACATGTCGCTCGACCCGATCTACCGCAAATGGAATCAGGACAAGCTGACGTTCTCGTTCATGTATGCGTTCAGCGAGAATTTCGTGCTGCCGCTCTCGCATGACGAGGTCGTGCATGGCAAATGCTCGCTGATCAGCAAGATGCCGGGCGACTACTGGCAGAAGTTCGCGGGCCTGCGCACGTTCTTCGCGTACTGGATGGCGCACCCCGGCAAGAAGCTCATCTTCATGGGCGGCGAGTTCGGCCAGTTCATCGAGTGGAAGTACGACGACAGCCTCGACTGGCATCTCGTGCAGAAGTACCCGATGCACACGAAGATGCAGCACTATTCCGCGGCGCTCAACGCGTTCTATCAGGCAAACCGCCCGCTCTGGGAGGTCGACTTCGACTGGAACGGCTTCCAGTGGATCGACTGCAACGACAACGAGAACAGCGTGATCTCGTTCATCCGCAAGGCGAAGGATGCGAAGGATTTCCTCGTCGTGGTCTGCAACTTCACGCCGGAGGTCCGCCACGATTACCGCATCGGCGTGCCGGCGAAGGGCGCCTATGTCGAGGTGTTCAACTCCGACGCCGAGGAATTCGGCGGCAGCGGCGTGAGGAACGAGGGCGAGCTCCAGAGCGAGGACAAGCCGTGGCACAACCGCGAGCAGTCCATCGCGCTGACCGTGCCGCCGATGGCGACCGTCTATCTGCGGCTCGCGGCGCACGAGGACTGAGCAGGCAGGGCGTCATGCCCTGAGACCAGATAAGAGTCAAACAAATAGGAATAATCTGATAATAGAAAAGAAAATCAGAGCAAAGGGTTTTAGGAGGTCATCAGGATATGAAGGTTTTGTATGTTGCAGCAGAGGCGGTTCCATTTGCCAAGACGGGCGGGCTGGCGGATGTGGCCGGGTCACTCCCGAAGGCACTCGTCGAGGCCGGAGCCGATGTGCGCGTCATCCTGCCGAAATACGGCAAGATTCCGGAGGAATACCGGAGCCAGATGCGCCATATCTACGATGGGGAGATCCCGGTCTCGTGGCGCAAGAAATACGTCGGGCTCGATGCGCTCGACTACGATGGCGTCACGTACTACTTCGTCGACAATGAGGAATATTTCCGCCGCGAGGGTTTCTATGGCTACGGCGACGACGCGGAACGGTTCTCGTTCTTCTGCCGCGCCGTGCTGAACCTGCTGCCGGCCATGGATTTCTGGCCGGACGTCATCCACACGAACGACTGGCACACGGGCCTCGTCAACGTGTTCCTGAAGCTCGAGCACGAGGGCGACGCGCGCTATGAGAAGATCCGCACGCTCTACACGATCCACAACCTGAAGTATCAGGGCGTGTTCCCGAAAGACGTCATGGGCGATGTGCTCGGCCTCGACTGGAAGTATTTCAACAACGGCGACCTCGAGTTCTACGACGCTGTGAATTTCATGAAGGGCGGCCTCGTCTACGCCGACTACATCTCGACGGTATCGAAGACGTACGCGCAGGAGATCCAGTACCCGTATTTCGGCGAGCATCTCGACGGCCTGTTGCGGAGCCGCAAGGACACGCTGTTCGGCATCACGAACGGCATCGACTACGAGCGCTGCAATCCGCGCACGGATAAATACATCTTCGAGACCTACGACCTCGCGAGCGTCGACCGCAAGCTCGACAACAAGACGGAGCTGCAGAAGCTCCTCGGGCTCGAGGTCAACCGCCGCAAGCCGGTCGTCTCGCTCGTGTCCCGCCTCGTCGAGCCGAAGGGCATGGATCTGATTGTACGCATGATGGATGAGATCCTGCAGCACGAGGACATCCAGTTCATCGTGCTCGGCACCGGCGAGAAGCGCTATGAGGACTGGTTCAAGGGCCTCGCATGGCGTTTCCCGCGCCGCGTCTCGGTTAACATCCGCTTCTCGAACCGCCTCGCGCAGCGCATCTACGCGGGCTCCGACATCTTCCTGATGCCGTCCCAGTACGAGCCGTGCGGCATCGGCCAGCTCATCGCGCTGCGCTACGGCACGATCCCGGTCGTGCGCGAGACCGGCGGCCTGAAGGACACGGTCATCCCGTATGACAAGAAGACCGGCACGGGCAACGGGTTCCTGTTCAAGAACTACAATGCCCATGAGATGATGTACGCGTTGAAGCATGCGCTGACCACCTTCAACAGCCTCAACGAGTGGTATCACGTGGTCGAGAACGCGATGAAGTCGGACTACAGCTGGAAGAATTCGGCGCGCGAGTATATGGATCTCTACGAGAAGCTCGTGGCCGAGAAATAAGATGCTATCCGCCGCGTAACTTTTGGAAAGGAAGGACGGCAATGAGGGGGCTTTGCCGTTCTTTTCTTTGTGATTATTTTCAGGTTTTTTCGATTTTTCTGATGGAAGGAAGAGAGGGAAGTCATGTTGGATTCATCCAGTATCTGCCATAATTCGCAGAACATCTACTTCCGCAACCCGACCGGGGCGGCGGAAGCCGGCAGCCGGGTGCGCATGGCGCTTTGGCTGAGGACCGGAGAGGACGTGAAGAGCGTCTTCCTGCGCTGCTGGCAGGATCAGACCGGTGAAAAACTTGTCCCCATGCAGGAGGCCCCCGGAAAATACCCCGGCAACGCCGAGGAGCATTACTACACCGCGGAGATCACGATGCCGCCGAAAGGGTGCCTGCTCTGGTACTACTTCATCGTGACGATGCCGGACGGCACCTATTTCTACGGCAACAACCGCGACCAGCTCGGCGGCTGCGGCGAGCTCTACCACGAGGCGCCGCCGTCGTTCCAGATTACGGTCTACAATAAGGGCGCGAAGACGCCGGACTGGTTCAAGCACGCCGTCATGTACCAGATCTTCCCGGACCGCTTCAACCGCGCCGGGGACAAGCTCATCGAGAAGAAAGGCGCGGTCATGCACGCGAGCTGGGACGACGACCCATGCTACTATAAGGATCCCGATACGAAGGAGATCGTCGCGTACGACTTCTTCGGCGGGAATCTCAAGGGCATCGAGGAGAAGCTCGACGACCTCAAGGCGCTCGGCATCTCGGTCATCTACCTGAACCCGGTCTTCGAGTCGGAGAGCAACCACCACTACGATACGGGCGACTACAAGAAGATCGACCCGATGCTCGGCACGGAGGCGGATTTCCAGCACCTCGTGAAGACGGCGAAGGCGAAGGGCATCCGCATCCTGCTGGACGGCGTGTTCAGCCATACGGGCAGCAACAGCCGCTACTTCAACCGCAAGGGCGAGTACGACTCCATCGGCGCGTTCCAGTCGCCGGATTCGCCGTATTACGACTGGTACCACTTCCGCAACTATCCGTATGAATACGACTGCTGGTGGGATTTCAACACGCTGCCGGACGTCACGGAGACGACGCCCTCCTATATGGACTTCATCATCAACAGCAAGGACAGCGTGCTGCACCACTGGATGAAGGACGGCATCGCGGGCTGGCGCCTCGACGTCATCGACGAGCTGCCGCCGACGTTCTCGCAGGCGTTCTACAAGGAGCTGAAGAAAACGGATCCGGACGCCGTGATGATCGGCGAGGTCTGGGAGGATGCGTCGAACAAGGTCGCCTACGGGCAGCAGCGCGAGTACCTCTGCGGGCAGGAAATGGACTCGGCGATGAACTATCCGTTCCGCAAGGATGTCTTCGAGTTCCTGCTCGGCAAGGTCGACGCGCAGCTCTGCATGCGGCGCCTCGAGAGCCTGCGGGAGAACTATCCGAAGCAGAATTTCTACGCGATGATGAACCTGCTCGGCAGCCATGACCGCGCGCGCGCGATCACGGTGCTCGGCGAGGCCCCGTACTACGACGGCATGCCGGCCATCGAGCAGTCGCGGTTCCGCATGAACCCGGATCAGTACAACCTCGGCATGGCGCGGCTGTTCCTCGCCGCGCTCTGGCAGATGACGTACCCGGGCGTGCCGAGCATCTACTACGGCGACGAGATCGGCATGCAGGGCTTCAAGGATCCGTACAACCGCCGACCGTACCGCTGGCAGGACGGCGACACCTATATCCGCGACTACGTGAAGAAGCTCGTCGCGCTGCGCAACGGGCACGCGGCCCTGCGTACGGGTGAGATCCTGCCGCTGCAGGCGGACGGCGACGTCATCTGCTACGCGCGCTTCATCCGCGGCGGCAAGGACGTGTTCGGCGAAAAGGCCGAGAACGAGGCGTTCCTGATCGCCATCAACCGCAGCCGCACGGACGAGAAGACCATCACGCTCGAGGTAGCGGGCTTCGCGGAGGGCGAACTCGAGGACTGCCTCGAGGAGAGCAAGAGCTATGGCGTGCGCAATGGCTCCGTGACCTTCACGCTGCCGCCGCTGAAGGGCGCTCTGCTGCGGCAGAAGAAGCAGGGCGGCAAATATCCGCGCGAGGCCGGCATCCTGCTGCACCCGACGTCCCTGCCGTCGAAATGCGGCATCGGCGGGCTCGGCAAAGAGGCCTATGACTTTGTCGACTTCCTCGCGGCCTCCGGGGTGAAGGTCTGGCAGATGCTGCCGCTCGGCCCGCTGGCTTTCGGCTACTCGCCGTATCAGTCGCCGTCAGCGTTCGCCGGCAACGAGCTGCTCGTCGACATCGATGACCTCGTGAAGCGCGGCTGGCTCACGGCCTCCGAGGCGAAGGTGCCGTACGCCGACAACGGCAGCCGCGTCGACTACGCGCGCGTCGAGGCGTACAAGAAGACCTGCATCCGCAAGGCCTGGCCGAAATTCCGCAAGTCGCGCGAGATTCGCTCCTCCTATCAGGATTTCTGCCAGAAGAACGCGTACTGGCTCGACGACTACGCGCTGTTCCAGGCCGCGAAGAAGGAGTACCGCGGCGAGGCGTGGACGCGCTGGCCGGAGAAGGTCCGCGACCGCGAGCCGGGCGCCATCCGCGAGCTCCGCAGCCGCCTCGAGGAAAGCGTCGATATCGTGAAGTTCGCGCAGTTCCTGTTCTATATCCAGTGGCGGCGCCTGCACGACTACGCGGCAGAGCACGGCGTGAAGTTCCTCGGCGACATGCCGATCTTCATCTCGCAGGACAGCTCCGATGTCTGGGCGAACCGCCATCTGTTCAACCTGAACGGCGACGGCACGCCGAAGACGGTCGCCGGCGTACCGCCAGATTATTTCAGCGCGGACGGCCAGCTCTGGGGCAACCCGCATTACCGCTGGGACGAGATGGCCAAGGACGGCTACGCCTGGTGGAAGGCGCGCTTCCGCAAGCTCTTCGAGCTCGTCGACATGGTGCGCGTCGACCATTTCCGCGGCTTCGAGGCCTACTGGGTCGTTGATGCCGGCGCGGAGAACGCGCGCGGCGGCCATTGGGAGAAAGGCCCGGGCAAGCCGTTCTTCGATGCGGTCAAGGCGGACCTCGGCAGCCTGCCGATCGTCGCGGAGAACCTCGGCATCATCACGGACGAGGTCGAGCAGCTCCGCGAGGACTGCGGCTTCCCTGGCATGAAGGTCTTGCAGTTCCTGCTGCACCTCAACAGCGAGGGCCGCACGGGCTTCGCCGCGCCGGAGAACAGCGTCGTCTACACGGGCACGCACGACAACAACACGACGGTCGGCTGGTATACGGGCGACCTGAACGCCACAGACCGCACGGCGGTCGCGGACCTGCTCGGCGCGGATCCGGACGACCCGAAGGATGTCGCGGCAAAGCTCACGGCGTTCGCGTATCAGACCGACGCGCGCCTCGCCGTCGTGCCGATGCAGGATATCCTCGGCCTCGATGGCCGGAACCGCATGAACACGCCGGGCACGGTCGGCAGCAACTGGACCTGGCGCATGACGCCGGATGACATGAAGCAGGCGAAGGGCAAGGCCGCCTGGCTGAAATCCCTCAGCGAACATTACCATCGTTAATCCTTACATAAAGGGAAATTATCAGAGTCCCGCACTTTCTCGTGCGGGGCTCTTTTTGTCTTTCGCTCCGGAAATTTCCTCTATTGAGATTTTACAGGCAGGACGGTATAATAAGATATACGTTCTTGTGATTTTAGGAGGAAAAAGCTATGTTTCATATGGGTGTACCGGAACTCGTCCTGATCCTGATCATCGGTCTCGTCATCTTCGGCCCGGGCAAGCTGCCGGGTGTCGGCAAGGCGCTGGGCCAGAGCATCCGCGAATTCAAGAAGGCGAATGCCGAGGACGACGAGAAGGACAAGAACACCGTGAACGTCACGGCGGAGTCCAAGGAGATCGCGGACAAGGCGGACGCGAAGAAACAGGGCTGACCGGGCCCGTGCGCTGCTTTCCGGGAGGAAAATCTCCGGGAAAGCGGCATTTCACGAAAAAGAAACGAAAATTTTTCGATAAATCGCATCCATCCGAAAGATAAATGCGATGGCATGCGCCGAGAGAAAGCAGAGATTCAAACAGCTTGGATCGAATAGACAGGTAAGAGGACTACATGAGCGAGGAGAAACAACCCGTAGACGAAGAGAAGAAGGCGCTGGTGAAGGCGGAGACCGAGGTGGGTGCGCCCGAGGTGCCGGCGGAATCCGAGATCTCGGAGGAGGAAATGGATGACGGCAGCATGACGCTCATCGCGCATCTGACCGAGCTGCGCAGCCGCATCATCAAGAGCCTGGCCGCCATCGTGATCGGCAGCTGCATCGCCTATTTCTTCATCGACGATATCATGCATTATCTGACCCTTCCGGTCGGCAAGCTCTACTATATGCAGCCGTCGGAGGCGTTCTTCACATACCTGAAGGTCGCGATTGCGGCGGGCTTCCTGATCGCGCTGCCGGTGGTGTTCTACCAGATCTGGCGGTTCTTCCTGCCGGCGCTGACGGCAAAGGAGCGCATGGTGCTCGGCCTGCTCGTGCCGACGTCCGTCGTGCTGTTCTTCGCGGGCATCGCGTTCTCGTTCTTCCTCGTGCTGCCGGCTGCCGTGGAGTTCTTCATGGGGTTCGGCAACGACGAATTGCAATCGCTGTTTTCGGTCAACAAATATTTTGACTTCGTCATCTGGTTCGTGCTGCCGTTCGGCGTGACGTTCGAGCTGCCGCTGATCATCACGATCCTCGGCAAGATGGGCATCATCACGTCGGCATTCTTGAAGAAGCACATGCGCCTCGTCATCTTCCTGTCGTTCGTCCTCGCGGCGATCATCACGCCGACGCCGGACGTCTTCACGCAGACGATGATCGCGGTCCCGATGATGCTCCTTTACATCGTCGGCTATCTGATTGTGCGGTATATCCTGCGGCGCTGATCTGGATCTTGATTTTTGGGAGGGACTGTTTTGGCCTATAAAGACTTGCGCGAATTCATCGCAGAGCTCGAGAAACGCGGGCTGCTCAAACGCATCCAGACGGAGGTGGATCCGCACCTCGAGATCACGGAGATCACCGACCGCGTGTCGAAGAAGGAGGGGCGCAAAAACGTCGCGCTGCTGTTCGAGCACGTGAAGGGGTCGAAGATGCCGGTGCTCATGAACGCGTTCGGCAGCTATGAGCGCATGTCGCTCGCGCTCGGCGTCGAGAAGCTCGACGATATCGGCGACGAGATCCGCGAACTGCTGCGGATTCCGAAGGTCTCGCTCGCGCACAAGCTCGATGCGCTGCACCTCGTGCCGATGCTGAAGGGCGCCATCAATTTCCCGAAGTATGTGAAAAATGCGCCATGCCAGGAGGTCGTAGAGACGGAGAACCCGAACCTCGACGAGATCCCGATCCTGACCTGCTGGCCGCAGGACGGCGGCCCGTTCGTGACGCTGCCGCTCGTCTTCACGAAGAACCCGAAGACGGGCAAGCGCAACGTCGGCATGTACCGCCTGCAGAAATACGACAGCCGCACGACCGGCATGCACTGGCATATCCATAAGAACGGCGCGGACAACTTCCGCGACACGAAGGCGATGGGCGGCGACCGCATCGAGGCCGCCGTCGCAATCGGCACGGATCCGGTGCTGACCTATGCGGCGACCGCGCCGCTGCCGCGTGACATCGACGAGATGGTGTTCGCGGGCTTCCTGCGGCATAAATCGGTCGAGATGGTCAAATGCAAGACCGTTGACCTCGAGGTGCCGGCGACGGCCGAGATCGTGCTCGAGGGCTATGTGCTGACCGACGAGAAGCGGCGCGAGGGGCCGTTCGGCGACCATACGGGCTACTATTCGCTCGCGGATGACTACCCGGTGTTCCACATCACGGCGATCACGCACCGCAAGGATCCGATCTACGCGGCGACCGTGGTCGGCAAGCCGCCGATGGAGGACTGCTATCTCGCGAAGGCGACCGAGCGCATCTTCCTGCCGCTGATGCAGGAGATGATGCCGGAAATCGTCGACATCAACATGCCGCTCGAGGGCGTGTTCCACGACTGCGTCGTCGTGTCCATCAAGAAGACCTACCCGATGCAGGCGCGCAAGGTCATGCACGCGCTCTGGGGCATGGGCCAGATGATGAACGTCAAGATGATCATCGTCGTCGACGCGCACGTCAACGTGCAGGATATGAAAGAGGTCTGGTGGCGCGTGTTCAACAACATCGACGCGAAGCACGACCTCGAGATCGTCGAGGGCCCGCTCGACGTGCTCGACCATTCCTCGCCGATGGCGAAATGGGGCGCGAAGCTCGGCATCGACGCGACGAAGTCCTGGCCGGAGGAAGGCCATACGCGCGAGTGGCCGGATGAGATCGCGATGCGCGAGGACGTCAAGAAGATGGTCGACGCCAAGTGGAAGGAGCTTGGACTGGACGAATGATTGACATCAAAGCGCATATCAACAACGTCGCGCTGCACCATACGATCTTCGACCTGCCGTTCGCGTTCATGGCCGCATTCCTCGCGGCTGGCGGGCATCCGCGCGTATGGGATATCGTCTGGATCGCCGTCGCGATCACGGCGGGCCGCGCGGCCTCGCTCGCGATGGACAACCTCGCGGATCTGAAATACGACCGGCAGCAGCCGCGCATGCAATACCGCGCGATGGTCAGCGGCCGCATCTCGAAGCGCGAGGCAGAGCTCTTCATCGTGCTGACGCTCGCGCTGATGGTCTTCGCGGTGCTGCAGCTCCAGCCCATCTGCATCTACCTGCTGCCGCTCGCGGCTATCCCCTGCCTCATCTACCCGTTCCTGAAGCGCGTGACGGGCTGGGTGCATTACTTCCTCGGCCTCGCCATCGCGATGGCGCCGGCGGGCGGCTGGGTCGGCGTGAGCGGAACCATCGAGCCGCCGCTCCTCGTGCTCTGCACGGCGGTCGCGCTCTGGATCGGCTCGTTTGACGCGATGTACGGCGCGCAGGATGAGGCCTTCGACCGCTCGCAGGGCCTGCACTCGCTTGCCGTTTCCTATGGTGCGCGGAGCGCGTTCCGCATCGCGACGGCGGGGCACGTACTCTGCATCACGATGTTCCTCGTGCTCGGCGCCATGATGGGGCTCGGCGTGCTCTACTACGTTGGCGTCGCCGTCGCGGCCCTGACGCTCATCTATCAGCACCATATCGTCAGCCCGACGGATTTCTCGCGCGTGACGCAGCGCTATTTCATGCGCAACGGCATCGTGTCCGTCGCGATATTCTTGTTTACCTGGGCGAGCTTCTATTTCTGAGAACCGGCCGCCCATGCCAAAGGGGGAGTTTTATGACAGCACGCATCCTTTCGGGAAAGGCGTTCGCGCAGGCGTTCAAGGACGATGCGCGCGCGCGCGCCGAGGCGCTCGCGCGTGCGCACGGCGTGACGCCGGGGCTCGCCGTCGTGCTCGTTGGCAGCGACGCCGCGTCGCAGGTCTACGTGCGGAACAAGGATAAGGCCTGCGCGGAAGTTGGCCTTTATTCCGAGGTCGTACGCATGCCGGAGAGCACGACGAAGGCGGAGCTGATCGGGAAGATCGAGAGCCTCAACGCATCGGAGAAGATCCACGGCATCCTCGTGCAGCTGCCGCTGCCAGGCGGGCTCCATGCGCATGAGGCGGAGATCCTCGAGCACATCGACCCGGCAAAGGATGTCGACGGCTTCCACCCGGTCAATATGGGCAAGCTCGTGCTCGGCATCCCGGGACTCACGCCGTGCACGCCGACGGGCTGCGTGCGCATGCTCGAGCATGCGGGCATCCCAATCGACGGCCGGCGCGCGGTCATCGTCGGGCGCAGCAACATCGTCGGCAAGCCGATGCTGCATCTGCTGCTCCAAAAGCACGCGACGGTCACGATCTGCCACAGCCATACGAAGGATCTCGCGGCCATCACGCGCGAGGCGGATATCCTCGTCGCGGCGGTCGGCCGGCCGCATTTCATCACGGCGGATATGGTGAAGCCCGGCGCGGCCGTCATCGACGTCGGCATCAACCGGCTCGCACCGGACGAGGAGCACCCGAAGGGGAAGCTCGTCGGCGATGTCGATTTTGATGCGGTATGCGAGGTCGCCGGCGCGATCACGCCGGTGCCGGGCGGCGTCGGCCTGCTGACCGTCGCGATGCTCATGCAGAACGTCGTGCGCGCCGCGGAGATGCAAGTCCGTTGATCCATGCCCTCCGGGCATTTTGGGATAAAGCTTTATGTGAGCCTGCGGAGACTGGAACCCGCGGGCGGAAAAGGAGAGAGAGCCAAATGAAATCGGATGTCGAGATCGCACAGAGCGCAACGATGCGCCCCATTCAGGAAATCGCGAAGAAGCTGGATATCGCTGAGGATGATCTGGAACTCTACGGGAAGTACAAGGCGAAGGTCACGCCGGAGGCTTGGGAGCGCGTCAAGGACCGCCCGAACGGCAAGCTGATCCTCGTGACGGCCATCAACCCGACGCCGGCCGGCGAGGGCAAGACGACGACGAGCGTCGGTCTCGCGGATGCGTTCCACCGCCAGGGCAAGAAGACGGTCGTCGCCCTGCGCGAGCCGTCGCTCGGCCCATGCTTCGGCATGAAGGGCGGCGCGGCCGGCGGCGGCTACGCGCAGGTCGTACCGATGGAGGACATCAACCTGCATTTCACGGGCGACTTCCACGCGATCACGACGGCGCATAACCTGCTCGCGGCCGTCATCGACAACCACATCCATCAGGGCAACGCGCTCGGGCTCGACCCGCGCCGCATCACGTGGAAGCGCGTGCTCGACCTCAACGACCGCGCCCTGCGCCACGTCGTGATCGGCCTCGGCGGCAAGGCACACGGCGTGCCGCGCGAGACGGGCTTCGACATCACGGTGGCCTCGGAGATGATGGCCATCCTGTGCCTCGCCGACGGCCTCGAGGACATGAAGAAGCGCCTCGGCGAGATCATCATCGGCTACACCTATGACGGCCGCGCCGTCCGCGCCGACGAGCTGAACGTGACGGGCGCGCTGACGCTCCTCTTCAAGGACGCGATCAAGCCGAACCTCGTGCAGACGCTCGAGGGCACGCCGGCCTTCATCCACGGCGGCCCGTTCGCGAACATCGCACATGGCTGCAACAGCGTCATGGCGACGAAATACGCGCTGAAATTCGCGGACTACGCGATCACGGAGGCCGGCTTCGGCGCAGACCTCGGCGCGGAGAAATTCCTCGACATCAAATGCCGCTTCGCGGGCCTGCGTCCGGATGCCGTCGTGATCGTCGCGACGGTCCGCGCACTGAAGATGCACGGCGGCCTCGACAAGAAAGAGCTCAGCAAGCGCGACATGCAGGCGCTCGAGAAGGGCCTCGCGAACCTCACGAAGCATATCGAGAACATCCAGGCCTTCGGCCTGCCGGCGGTCGTCGCGATCAACCGCTTCCCGACGGACACCGAGGAGGAGCTCAGCTTCGTCCGTCAGGCCTGCGAGAAGCTCGGCGCATCCGTCGCGCTCTCCGAGGTCTGGGCCAAGGGCGGCGAGGGCGGCCTCGAGCTCGCGGACAAGGTCATCGAGGCGACGAAGAAGGAAAATCATTTCCATTATATCTACGACGTGGAGGAGAGCATCCCCGCAAAGATCGAGAAGATCGCCAAGACCATCTACGGCGCGGACGGCGTCGACTTCACGAAGGCCGCGCAGAAGCAGCTCGCGGAGATCGAGAGCCTCGGCCTCGACAAGATGCCGGTCTGCATGGCAAAGACGCAGTACTCGCTCTCGGATGACCCGGCGAAGCTCGGCCGGCCGACGGGCTTCCGCATCACGGTGCGCGAGCTCCGCGTCTCGGCTGGCGCAGGCTTCATCGTCGCGCTGACCGGCAACATCCTGACCATGCCGGGCCTGCCGAAGCATCCGGCGGCCGAGAACATGGACATCGACGCGAGTGGCAAGATTACGGGACTTTTCTGACAAGGAGCTGAGGCAATGAAACGCGTATCGGTGGAGCTGGTGCCGCGCGATGAGGAATCCCTCCGCGCGGAGCTCGCGCTCGTCGCAAAATATAAGGATCAGGTGGATGTCATCAACGTGCCGGATCTCCTGCGCTTCTCGACTCGGAGCTGGGAAGGCGCGGCCATCGCGCGGGAGACATTCCCGTCGGTGATGCCGCATATCCGCGCGATGGATATCGACCTGAACCGGGAACTGCCGATGAAGGCGTACCTGCGCGAGCATCATATCACGGAGGTGCTCGTCATCGAGGGCGACCCGCCGCAGGATATGAGCCATGAGGTCTACCCGACGCAGACGCCAGACGTCATCTGGAAATTCGGCCGGGAGATGCCGGAGGTCAAGGTCTACGCGGGCATCGACCAGTACCGCAGCTCGATGCGCGACGAGCTCTACCGCATCCAGCGCAAGATCCAGGCTGGCGCGAAAGGCTTCTTCACGCAGCCGTTCTACGATATGCGCTACCTCGCGATGTATGCCGATATGCTGCAGGGGCAGGAGGTCTACTGGGGCGTCTCCCCGGTCATGACCGCGCGCTCGAAGAGCTATTGGGAGCGCAAGAACAGCGTCGTGTTCCCCCCGGAGTTCGAGACGAGACTCGACTGGGCCGTGGACTTCACGCACCGCGTGATGGAGTTCGCCGACGCGCACGACGGGAGCCTGTACGTCATGCCAATCAAGGCAAACCTTGAAGCCTATCTTGACGGGGTGTTCCAGCACTGACCATCAGGTATGGATAGATTCTAGTTTAGGAGAGTTGTACAATGTTTAAGATCCTTTCCAAGGAGGAGCTTTCCCCGAACGTTTACGCGTATCAGATCGATGCGCCGCGCGTCGCGCGGAAAGCCCAGCCGGGGCAGTTCATCATCCTGCGCACGAATGAGGAGGGCGAGCGCATCCCCCTGACCATCGCGGATTTCGACCGCGAGAAGGGGACCATCCTGCTCGTGTTCCAGGTCATCGGCGCGACGACGATGGAGCTCGCGGCGATGCAGGAGGGAGACAGCCTCGCGGACTTTGTCGGCCCGCTCGGGCGGCCTTCGGTCATCCGGAAGATGGACGGTGCGGTCGTCGTGGTCGGCGGCGGCATCGGTGTCGCGCCGACCTACCCGATCGCCCGCGCGATGAAAGAGGCGGGCAACAAGGTCATCGCGATCATGGGCGCCAAGACGAAGGATATCCTGATCATGGAGGATCAGATGAAAGCGGTCACGGACGAGATCCTCGTGACGACCGATGACGGCTCCCGCGGCATCAAGGGCTTCGTGACCTACGCGGTGCAGGCCCTCGTCGACCGCGGCGAGAAGATCGGCCAGATCACGGCCATCGGCCCGGTCATCATGATGAAGAGCGTCGCGGACGCGACGCGCGAGCTCGGCATCCCGACGGTCGTGAGCCTGAACCCGATCATGGTCGACGGCACGGGCATGTGCGGCGGCTGCCGCGTGACGGTCGGCGACGAGACGAAATTCGCCTGCGTCGACGGCCCGGAGTTTGACGGACACGCGGTCGATTTCAAGGGACTCATGAGCCGTCAGCGCATGTACCGCGATCTGGAGGCAGAGGAGAAAGACCACGTCTGCCGCATCGGCCTTGGGAGGTAAGTAGAACTATGGCATTGTCCTTAAAGAAGCACGAGATGCCGGAGCAGGATCCTTCGGTACGCGCACATAATTTTGATGAAGTGGCCCTCGGCTACGACGAGGAGACGGCGGTCGCGGAGGCAGAGCGCTGCCTGCACTGCAAGGTGCCGCTCTGCCGCAAAGGCTGCCCGGTCGCCATCGACATCCCGGCGTTCATCGAGCGCATCAAGAACCGCGATTTCGACGGCGCCATCGACAAGATCAAGGAGTCGAACGCCCTGCCGGCCATCTGCGGACGCGTCTGCCCGCAGGAGACGCAGTGCGAGGCGAACTGCATCGTCGGCAAGCGCGGCGAGCCGGTCGCCATCGGCCGCCTCGAGCGCTTTGCCGCAGACCGCGCGATGGCGAAGGGCGAGAAGGCGGAGAAGGTCGAGCCGGCCAAGGACGCCAAGCGCGTCGCGGTCATCGGCTCCGGCCCGTCCGGCCTTTCCTGTGCCGGCGACCTCGCGAAGAAGGGCTACAAGGTCACGATCTTCGAGGCCCTGCACAAGGCGGGCGGCGTGCTGTCCTACGGCATCCCGGAATTCCGCCTGCCGAAAGACAAGGTCGTGCAGAAGGAGATCGACGCGATCCAGAATCTCGGCGTCGACATCGAGCTCGACTCTGTCGCCGGCCGTCTGTTCACGGTCGACGAGCTCCTGGAGGACGAGGGCTTTGACGCGGTGTTCATCGGCACGGGCGCGGGGCTGCCGCGCTTCCAGAACATTCCGGGCGAGAACCTCAACGGCGTCTATTCGGCGAACGAGTTCCTGACGCGCTGCAACCTCATGAAGGCCTACGACTTCCCGAACCACGCGACACCGATCAAGGTCGGGAAAAAGGTCGCGGTCGTCGGCGGCGGCAACGTCGCGATGGACGCGGCGCGCACGGCCCTGCGCCTCGGCGCGGAGGAAGTCTCCATCGTCTACCGCCGCAGCGAGGCCGAGCTCCCGGCCCGCGCGGAGGAAGTCGGCCATGCGAAGGAGGAGGGCATCCGCTTCCAGCTGCTGACGAACCCGGTCGAGGTGATCGGCGACGAGAACGGATGGGTCAAGGAGTTGCGCTGCATCCGCATGGAGCTCGGCGAGCCGGACGCGTCCGGACGCCGCCGTCCGGTGCCCATCGAGGGCTCGGAGTTCACGGAGCCGATGGATACGGTCATCATCGCGATCGGCACGGGCCCGAACCCGATCATCGCACATACGACGCCTGGCCTCGAGACGACGAAGCGCGGCAACATCGCGGCCGAGGAAGAGACCGGCAAGACGAGCAAAGAGGGCGTGTTCGCCGGCGGCGATATCGTGACCGGCGCCGCGACCGTCATTCTCGCGATGGGGGCGGGCCGCAAAGCCGCCGCCGCCATCGACGAGTACCTGAAGAATAAGTAAGGACTTTGGCTGTCATAAGCCTTCCCCCCAGGGGAAGGGGGACCGCGAAGCGGTGGATGAGGTGTTGTCGGAAACTGGAGGCACATAGAGATGTTCTTCTGAGTTATCGCCAACACCTCATCCGTCTGCCCTAGCGGGCAGCCACCTTCCCCTTGGGGGAAGGCAATCTGGGAGGGGATGCCCTGTGTTAGATTTCGCGGCCATCGACTTTGAGACGGCGACCTCGCGCCGCGACTCGGCGTGCTCGGTCGCGGTCGTCGAGATTGCCGGCGGGAAACTCGTGGACAGCTACTACACGCTGATCCGCCCGCCGCGCAACTACTACAACTGGTTCAACACGCGGATCCACGGCATCACGAGCGCGGACACCGCGGATGCGCCGGACTTCGCGGCGATATGGCCGGAGCTCGCCGCGCATCTCGCGGGACGCATCGTCGTCGCGCATAACGCGCGCTTCGACATGAGCGTACTGAGGGCGTGCCTCTACGGCGCGCATCTCGAGGCGCCCGCATTCTCGTATGCGGATACGGTCGCGATCTCGCGGAAGGTCTGGCCGGATCTCGAGAACCACAAGCTCGATACGGTCGGGCAGTTCCTGCATATCGACTTCCATCACCATCAGGCCCTCGACGATGCGAAGACCTGCGCGGCGATACCGATCTGCGCCGCGCGCAAGGTCGGCGAGCAGGACTTCCGCGCCCTCGCGCGCCATATCGGCGTCCGCATCCAACCCTTCCGCCAGAGATGAAAAAAACAGGCTGCATCAGCAGCCTGTTTTTATATGCAACAACGGTTAGGCATTCGTCTCGGCGCGTTTCTTGGTCAGGTATTCGTCGATGGCGGCCGCGACATGCTTCGCGTCCTTGACGGTCTGCACGACGTTCCACGAGCCCTTGACGACGTCGCCGGCCGAGAACACGCCCTCGCGCGTCGTCTCGCCGACCTCGTTGACCTCGATGAGGCCGACATCGTCGGTCTCGACGCCGGTCGTCGTGCTGACGATGCGGTCCTTCGGTCCCTGCGAGACGGCGATGACGGTGCTGTCAGCCGGGTAGAGCTTCGGCTCGCTCTCGCTGACAAGCTTGCCATCTTTATCGTATTCGCGGTCGGTGAGCATCGGCCCCTCGTGCGTGAGCGCGGCAACGCCCTTGTTGAACTCGAACTCGACGCCGTCGGCCTGCGCGTACTCGAACTCGCGGATGCTCGCGCGGACCTCCTGATGGCGCGCGTAGATCGTGACGTAGCGGCTGCCCTTGCGGATGGCCGTGCGCGCGACGTCGATGGCGGAGTTGCCCGAGCCGATGACCGCGACGCGGTCGCCGAGGTGGTATACGTCCGGGTTCTGCAGGTAGTCGATCGCGTAGTGGCTGTTCGCGAGGCTCTCGCCCTTGACGCCGAGCGAGCGTGGCCGCCAGACGCCCGAGCCGATGAAGACCGCGTCGTAGCCGTCACCAAACAGCGTGTCGATGGTCAGCACGCCGCCGATATCGGTGTTCGGGCGGATATGGATGCCGAGCTCGTAGAGCTTTTTCTGATAGCGGTCGAGGATGGCTTTCGGCAGGCGGAAGTCCGGGATGCCGTAGCGCAGCATGCCGCCGATCTTGTCCATGCGCTCGAACATCGTGACGTCGTAGCCGAGCTGCGCGAGCTTCACCGCGACCGTGATGCCGGCCGGGCCCGAGCCGATGATCGCGACGTTCTGCCCCTTGGACGGCTCGCGCTTCAGCACGGCCTTGTCGAGGTAGGTCTCGGAGATATAGTGCTCGATCGACGAGATCTGCACCGGCGCGCCGCGGCGCCCCTGGATGCAGTTGCCCTCGCACTGGGCCTCGTGGTCGCAGACGAGGGAGCAGACCACGCTCAGGGGGTTGTTCTCGAACAGCATGGCACCGGCCTTATTGATATCGCCCTTCAAGAAGAGGCGGATCATCTCCGGGATATTGGTCTCGACCGGGCAGCCGTGCATCTGGCACATCGGTTTCTTGCACTGCAGGCAGCGCCGTGCTTCGTTGATAACATGGACAGCCATTTCGTTTCACCTGTTTCCTTCTGTATACAAGATTTCCTTCTGCTATCATTATATAAACCGGTTTACAAAAAGTCAAGATTGAAAGTATTCATAACGGATTAATGATTAATCTAAATTGTTAGAAAGTTGGTTGACAATAAATTTTTTTAATGCTATGATACAAAAAGTTATGATAGAAATTGGGGAAGTGTGTACGTGAAGTGTGTACTTTCCCCGATGATGTTTTTTCTGCTCAAACCCCTATAGGAGGAGTATTCGTGGAAGGTTTTTGTATTGTCATCGCGCTCTTGGGCCTGATGTACTTTGCCTATCGCGGCTGGTCCATCATCCTGATTGCGCCGTTCTTTGCCGGTATTGCCGCACTGGCCAGCGCTTTTGACATCCTGCCGGTCTACAGTGAGCTCTACATGACAAAGCTTGCGGAGTACGTGAAGACGTATTATCCGGTGTTCCTGTTCGGTGCCGTTTTCGCCAAGCTCATGGAGAAGGGCGGCCTCGCATCGTCGGTCGCGGCGAAGATTATGGACGTGCTCGGGGAAAAGCGCGCGATCCTCGCCGTGCTGCTCGGTTGCGGCGTCCTCGCGTACGGCGGCCTCTCGGTCTTCGTCGTCGCGTTCGTCATGTATCCGTTCGGCGCCGTCATCTTCCGCAAGGCGGACATCCCGAAGCGCCTGCTCCCGGCAACGCTCTGGATGGGTATCTTCTCGTTCGCGATGGTATCCCTGCCGGGCACGCCGCAGATCCAGAACATCATCCCTTCGTCGTATTTTGAGACGTCGACCTGGGCGGCGCCGGGCATCGGCATCTTCGCCTCGCTGCTCTACCTGGCCATCGGCTGGGGCTGGGTCGGCCATCGCGCAAAATCGCTGAAGGCGAAGGGCGAGGGCTACGGCGACCACGTCGACAGCCACCGCCGCAAGCCGGAGCCAAAGATCCACATCCCATGGTACTGGGCACTGCTGCCGCTCGTCATGGTCATCGTGATCAACGTGATCCTGTCGAATCCGTTCGGCTGGTCCTGGGGCTTCCATTGGAACCCGGACAGCCTCGAGGCATTCGCTCCGTTCCACCTGAGCCTGCTCGCGCCGGGCGTCGGCAAGGTCTCGGCCATCTGGTCGATCAGCGTCGCGCTGATCATCAGTTCGGTCGTCGCGGCCTTTATCGGCCGCAACCGCTTCCGCGTCATGGACGGTTTCCTCTCGCCGATCAACTACGGTGCGCTTTCGTCGGGCACGGCGGTCCTGAACGTCGCATCGGGCTATGCGTTCGGCTGCGTGCTCGTCGCGATGCCGGGCTTCCAGCCGATCACGCAGGCCCTGATCGGCATTGCGAACTCCTCGGGCGTGCTGCTCTCGGCAACGCTGACGACCATCATCATGTGCGCCATCACGGGCAGCTCGTCAAGCGGCCTCACCATCGCGCTCTCGGCCCTCGGTGACCAGTGGGTGCAGATGGCGACGGCGGCGGGCATCCCGCTCGAGGTGCTGCACCGCATCGTCGATGTCGCTTCCATCGGTATCGACCCGGTGCCGCATGCCGGTGCGCTCGTCACGCTGCTCGCGATCTGCGGCCTCACGCACAGCGAGAGCTACTATGACATCGTCGTCTGTATCGGATTGAAATTCCTCGTGCCATTCGCGTGCATCCTGTTCTACATGCTCACTGGCATTGTGTAAAAGTATCTTGCGTTTCGACGCGATTGACGGTATAATTAGATAAAACTGTTGACGGAGAAACGTGGGAGATGAGGCGGTTTGAAACTGGATAGTATGAAGGTTTTGCTTGCGTGTTTAGCCGTATTCCTGTTCAGCTGACCGCGCTCGCTATAGAGACCCGGGCGGAGTTGCGAACGTTTTGCGGCTCCGCTTTCTTGTTGCAGGAAAATCCGGAACAGACGACGAAATACGCACGAAAGAGCAATTAGGAGGAAACGCTGATGGCAGAAGATGTGGCTAGCTTTGCAGCGAATATCTTAAAACCGAAGATCAAGGTGTTCGGCGTGGGCGGCGGCGGCAACAGCGCGCTCATGCGCATGGGACAGCATAAGAAACTCGATATCGACCTGATCGCGGTCAATACGGACGCGATGCAGCTGAAGGCCGCGCGCGAGGCGGGCGTGGAGACCCTGCAGATCGGCGAGGCTCTGACCGGCGGGCGCGGCACGGGCAGCAATGTCGAGATCGGCGAGCAGGCGGCCAAGGCCGACCAGGCGAAGATCGAGGATGCGATGAACGGCGCGGACATGGTCTTCATCACGGCGGGCATGGGCGGCGGCGCCGGCACCGGCGCCGCCCCGGTCATCGCGAAGATCGCGCACGACAAAGGCATCCTATCCATCGGCATCGTCAACATGCCGTTCCACCACGAGGGGCGCCGCAAGCGCACGATCGCGGAGCAGGGCGTCGCGAAGATGCGCGAGAACATGGACGCGCTGATCGCCGTGCAGAACGACAACCTGCTGAAGATCCCGGAGAACCGCCGCCTCTCGGTGCGCCAGGCCTTCGAGTACGCGGACAAGGTGCTCGTGCAGGGCATCAACTGCGTCGCGGAGCTGATCCTGACGACGGGCATCATCAACGTCGATTTCGCCGACGTCACGACGATCCTGCGCCAGAGCCCGAGCAGCGACGCCCTGCTCGGCATCGGGCACAGCGCGCACGGCGCGATGGACGCCGTGAAGCAGGCGACGAGCAGCCCGCTCGTCGACAAGAGCATCGAGGGCGCGCGCGGCTTCATCCTGAATCTGACGGGCGACAGCAGCCTTTCCATCGGCGAGGTCAACGACGCGATGGAGTACATCTATACGAACACGGACCCCGACGTCAACATCATCCTCGGCACCGTCATCGACGAGGACAAGAAGGGCGAGGTGCAGGCGACCATCATCGCGACCGATTTCGAGGGCAGCGAAGAGGCCGTCGGCAAGAAGGCGGAGTCGGCCGAAAATGGCGGCAATCCCGCAGCAAAGCCGGGTTTTGAGGTAACGCCGCCGCCTTTCATGCACGCGAACCGGAAGGCCGAGACGCCGAAAACGCAGCCGCATCCCGGTGCGTTCGCGATTCCGGCGTTCAAGATCACCCCGGACAAGTGAAAACGGGGCCGGAAAGCCATCTGCTCAGGACGGCTTTCCGGCATTTTTGACGAAACAAGCAGAAAGGAAATCCAATGAGACATCTGGGAAGGTTTTCGCGCACGGAGCTGCTGCTCGGCGAGGAAGGCATGGACAAGCTCGCGGCCAGTACGGTCGCCATCTTCGGCGTCGGCGGCGTCGGCTCCTATGCCGCCGAGGGGCTCGCGCGCGCGGGCGTCGGCCATATCGTGCTGATCGACAACGACTTGATCTGCCTGACGAACCTGAACCGGCAGATCCACGCGCTGACGAAGACCGTCGGGCAGAAAAAGACGGAGGCCATGCGCGAGCGCATCCTCGCCATCAACCCGAAGGCTGTCGTCGACTGCATCGAGACGTTCTACGAGCCGGATCGGGCAGACGAATTCTTTGCCACGCACTACGACTACGTCGTCGACGCCATCGACACCGTGACGGGCAAGATCAGCCTCGCCGTCGAGTGCGACCGCCGCGGCATCCTCATCATCAGCAGTATGGGCGCCGGCAACAAGCTCGACCCGACCCTGTTCGAGGTCACGGATATCTACAAGACGAGCGTCGACCCGCTCGCGCGCGTCATGCGCAAGAAGCTCAAGGAGAAGCGCGTGAAGAAGCTCAAGGTCGTCTATTCGAAGGAAAAGCCGCTGAAGGTCGCGATGAGCGGCTGCGGTGCGAACTGCATCTGCCCGCCGGGCGCGGCGAACAACTGCGACTTCCGGCGCGCGGTGCCGGGCAGCATCTCGTTCGTGCCGTCCGTCGTCGGCCTGATCATCGCGGGCGTCGTCGTGCGCGGCCTGACCGGCGCGAAAGTGGAGAAATCGGCCTGACAGGCAGGAAAAGAGGGAAAACGGATGAAGATAACGGTTTTAGGCTGCGGCCGCTGGGGCTCGTTCCACGCCTGGTACGCGGATCATATCGGCCACGAGGTCACGCTCTGGGGGCGTCCCGGCTCCAAGCATCTCGCGGAGCTCATGGAGACGCGCCGGAATGAGTACCTGACGCTGCCGGAATCGGTGCAGCTGACCGATGACCTGCAGGAGGCCGTGGCAGATGCCTCCGTGCTCGTCATCTCCATCAGCTCACAGCAGTTCCGGGCGCTCTCGCGGCAGCTCGCGGCATACGATATCGGAGACCGCGTGTTCGTGCTCTGCATGAAGGGCCTCGAGATCGGCACGGGCAAGCGCCTGACGACCGTATTCGACGAGGAGACGGGCTGGGGCAGCCGCGCGGCGGTCTGGGTAGGCCCCGGGCATGTGCAGGACTTCCTGCGCGGCGTGCCGAATTGCATGGTCATCGCGGCGAAGGAAATCCAGCTGACGAAGCAGGTCGTCGACATTTTTTCGAGCCCGCTGATCCGCTTCTACTACGGCGAGGATCTGCTCGGCACGGAGATCGGCGCGGCGGCGAAGAACGTCATCGGCCTCGCGGCCGGCATGCTCGACGGCTTCGGCTACAGCAGCCTGAAGGGCGCGCTGATGGCGCGCGGCACGCGCGAGCTCTCGCGGCTCATCGAGGCGATGGGCGGCGACAAGATGACGGTCTACGGCCTCTCGCATCTCGGCGACTACGAGGCGACCCTGTTTTCGCCGCACAGCAACAACCGCCGCTTCGGCGAGGATCTCATAAAGGGCAAGCCGTTCACGAAGCTCGCCGAGGGCGTCTACACCGTCGAGGCGCTCATGGATCTCTCGAAGAAATACGGCGTCGAGCTGCCCATCTGCCAGACGGTCTACGAGATCGTCCATCACCACAAGGATCCGAAGGAACAGCTCACGAAGCTTTTCCTCCGCTCCACCAAATCCGAAATGGCCTGAATCGAGCCTTCCCCACAGGGGAAGGGGGACCGCGAAGCGGTGGATGAGGTGTTGCCCCGAACTTGAAGCACATAGAGATGTTCTTCAGAGCCATCGCCAACACCTCATCCGTCTGCCCTGTCGGGCAGCCACCTTCCCCTAAGGGGAAGGCTTTTTTTATGCCGTTCTACGAAAAATGGAACTACTTTAAAATCTTATGATTTGTCTAAATATATTCTCTGTGACCCAACGAGAGAAAATGATAGTATATAAGCATAAAGAAACGATAAATACGAGAAAGTGGGGCAGAAAGGAATGGAGTTCAGCTGGAATCAGAAGCTCTATGATGAAATTGAACGCTGCACCGAGCCGTTGTCTGAGAGGCGACCGATGGGGAAGACCTACAATGTGACCTCCGACCGTTACGCGGCGCTGGTGACCGTGGAGGAGGAAGAGTTCTTCACGCACCCGGATGGGCCGTACAGCGGAACGAAAGACGAACTGAAGAAAGACCTGACCTATCGGAGCAAGCATCTGATCCGCAATATTCAGAAGGTTCCATTTTCAGGAAAAGCCATCCAGCAGGCCATCGATGATGCGGCGGCCGATGGCGGCGGCATCGTCGTGATCCCGGATGGCACGTATTACACCGGCGCGCTCGAGCTGAAATCGGGCGTCGAGCTTCACCTCGCCTACGGCGCGGAGCTCCGCTTCATGCGGAACAAGACGAACCGCTACTATCCGGTCCGGTTCAGCCGCTGGGAAGGCGTTGAATGCATGAATTTCTCACCGTTCATCTATGCGGACGGTGCGGAAAATATAGCGGTAACAGGTACAGGCACATTGAATGGCTGTGCGGACGAATTCAACTGGATGCCGTGGAAATTCGGATATTTCGGTGAGACGGATCAGGAGTTCCAGCGCCAGAAGCTCTTTGCCGATGGCGATGCGGATGTTCCGCCGGAGCAGCGGATATTCGATGATACGGTATCGACCCTGCGCCCGCCGTTCCTGCAGTTCATCCATTGCAAGAACGTGCTCGTGCAGGATGTCGCGATCCGCAACTCGCCGTTCTGGGAGGTCAACCCGGTCCTCTGCGAGAACGTGCTGATCAAGGGAATCCACGTACAGACTAACCTCTACAACAACGATGGCGTGGATCCGGAGAGCACGAAGAACATGCTGATCGAGGACTGCTACTTCGAGACCGGCGATGACTGCATCGCCGTGAAGTCCGGGCGGAACCACGACGGAAGGCGCGTCAATGTGCCCTGTGAAAACCTCATTATCCGCAGAAACCGCTTTAGCAACGGGCATGGCGGAATCACGATCGGCAGTGAGATATCGGGAGGCGTCCGGAACGTTTTCGCGGAAGACAACAGTTTCGACAGCCCGAACCTCAACTACCCGATCCGGTTCAAGACCAACGCGAAGCGAGGCGGCTGTCTGGAAAACATCTACGTGCGCCGCAGCGTCGTGAACAAGTCGCGCATCGCTGTCGTGCATTGCAACTTCTTCTACGAGGAAGGCAAGAACGGCCATCACATGCCGATCCTGCGCAATGTGACGCTCGAGGATTTCCGGACGAAGGAGGGCGGCAGCATCGATGCGAAGTACCCGTTCTATCTGCGGGGCTTCGCGGAGTCGCCGATTCAGAATGTGACATTCCGGAACATGGATCTCCAAGGGGTCCGCGGCGAGGCTATCTTCGAGCATATCGAGAACCTCTGCATCGACAATGTCACGATCAACGGTATCCGCCAGAACGATGTCACGGAGGATATCGGAGAATTACCCGATTCTGCAAGCATTGCAGTAGAGTGAATAGAACCTGTGCAACAAGTTGTTTTGGGAGGCAGAAATCATGAAAACACGGAAAGTTACCTGGTGGAACGTTCTGGGCTATGCATGCCTGAACTTCCTCGGTGGCGGCACGCAGGCGCTGTCCTCGGCGTTCCTGATGCTGTTCTACACGTCGGCCTGCGAGATCCCGGCCGTACAGGCAGGACTTATCTTTACGATCGCACGCCTGATCGATGCGGTCGGCAACCCGGTCATGGGCTTCATTTCCGATAACATGGGCCGCACGTGGATCGGCCGCAAGTTCGGCCGTCGGCGCCTGTTCATCCTGACCGGCGCACCGCTCGTCCTGATCACCTATCCGATCCTCTGGACGCCGGGCCATTCCTTCCTGTTCTACCTGGTCGCGAACATGATCTACGAGATGGTCTTCACGTCCGTCATGGTTCCGGGCCCGACGCTGCCGGCAGAGATGACGCAGGTCGCTTCCGAGAAGACGAAGCTCGTTTCGGCAAAACAGTACTGCGGCACGTTCGCTTCGACGATTGCCCTGCTGTTCCCGGCCTTCTTCTTCCAGCGCCTCGGCGATGACAGCATCGATGCGTACTTCTACACCGGCCTGTCCTACGCCATCGTGACGGCCATCTCCCTGCTCGTCGTGTACGCACTCACGTACGAGCGTGCACCGGAGGATATCCACTACACGGATAAGATGGGTTCCCCGCATCACGTCCTGCTGAAACTCGTCAACGACGTATTCGCCTCGATGCGTATCCGCGCCTTCCGCCTCCATGCAGGCATGATGCTCTTCATCGGCATCTACAAGAACCTCGCGGCCGGCGTATTCACCTACTACGTCGTCTATGCCCTCGGCCTCACGAAGAGCGCCACGTCCATCATCACTTCGCTTTCCACGCTCGTCGCGTTCGTCGCACTCGCGATTTTCATCACGCTCTGCTACCGCTACGGCGGCCCGTTCGCTTTCAAAGTCGTCGGCGTCATCGTCACGGTCTCGCTGCTCGGCTACTATGCGCTGTACCTCGGCCACTTCGGCATGGAGGAGCACATGGTCATCGTCTGGTTGACGGTCCTCGCCATCGTCAACAACATCGGCAAGGCCGGTGCAGACTACATCCCGGTATTCCAGCTGCCGTTCATGGCAGATATTGATGAGGCGGTCACGATGGAGCGCCGCGAGGGCATCTTCACCGGTGTTAACGGCCTCCTCTCGAAAGTCGCATCCGCTGCGGAGGGCTTCCTCCTCGGCGTCGGCCTCTCGCTCTTCGGCTTTGAGAAGGGCGCTGGCCAGCAGTCCGCAAGCGCCATCGACGGCGTCCTGATCATGACGATCGTCGTGCCGATTGCCCTCTGCGTCATCATCTGGCTCATCAGCCGCAACCTCAAGCTCACGAAAGAGAACCACAAGCTCCTCGTCGACGAGGTGCACCGCATCCGCGCTGGCGGCAGCATGGCCGACGTCACGCCGGAGACGAAAGCTGCGGTCGAGGCGCTCACGGGCTGGAAGTACGAACAGTGCTTCGGTCATAACGATGTCATGCACCGCCACAGCGAGGCGCAGGCAAAATACGCAAACTGATCCCCAATCCCCCTGATCCCTGAATCGCATAACAATTGGATACCGGCTCGCCGTTTCGGTGAGCCGGTATCGTCAAAAGGAGATAGTATCATGGCACAGAACAAACCGTATTCCCAGTGGATGGCGGACTCCGTCATCGCGCGCAAGACCGACCTCACGAGCTATTGGGCCTATGAGTTCGGCCTGACCCTCGACGGTATCGCCGAGGTATGGAAGCAGACCGGCGACCAGAAATATTTCGACTATGTGAAGTCCTGCACCGACACGTTCGTGCAGAAAGACGGCACGATCCGCGGCTACCGCGTCGACGAGTACAACATCGACCACCTGAACAACGGCAAGATCCTGCTGACCGTCTATCAGGCAACGCACGACCCGGCCTACAAGAAGGCCCTCGACCTGCTGCGCAGCCAGATCGAGCACCATCCGCGCACGAAGGAAGGCGTGTTCTGGCACAAAGAGATCTACCCGGAGCAGATCTGGCTCGACGGCCTCTACATGGGCGCGACGTTCTACGCGAAATACGTCAGCGAGTTCACGAAGGATCCGAAGGAATACGATGACATCGCACGCCAGTTCATCATCGCGCGCAAGCACACGCTCGACCCGAAGACCGGCCTGCTCTACCATGCCTACGATGACGCGCGCAAGCAGCCGTGGGCGGATCCGGTGACGGGCCTCTCGAAGCATTTCTGGAGCCGCTCGATGGGCTGGTTCTGCATGGCCATCGTCGACACGCTCGAGCAGCTGCCGGAGGACAACCAGTACCGCGGCGAGCTCATCAAGATCTACAACGAGACCATGGAGGCCCTGCTGAAGGTCGCGGACAAGAACAGCCACGTCTGGTATCAGGTGCTCGACTGCGGCGACCGCAAGGGCAACTACCTCGAGGCATCCGGCTCCTGCATGATCGCGTACTCCCTGTTCAAAGGCGTGCGCCTCGGCTACCTGCCGGAGAAGATGCGCGACTTCGCGAAACTCAGCTATCAGGGCCTGCTCGACGAATTCATCTGCGAGACGCCGATGGGCACCATCGATCTCAACAAGATCTGCTTTGTCGCCGGCCTCGGCGGCAAGCCGACCAAAGCCTACGGCGAGCGCGATGGCTCGTTTGCCTACTACATCAGCGAGCCGATCGTCACCAACGAGCCGAAAGGCCTCGGCCCGTTCATCCTCGCGGCAGCCGAATACGAGCGGCTTTGATGAAAAGCAGAATAGAGAAACGATATACCATCCAAAGAAAGTGAGAAGCGCCTGTGACCATGTGGTTGCAGGCGCTTTTTGCTTTTATTTTTTACGTTAAATAAACGTAAACTATGAGAAAAAAGAAAATAATTCTTGCCGAGGGGGGTCAACTGTGGTATAGTAAAAGAGAATTCGAATCATTAAGATTCGGATAGCTCTAGATACAGCTTGTATTCAGAAACTTTTAGGGGAAGGGAGGCATTCAATGAAGAGGAAATTAGCTGCACGCTATGGGGTCATGGCCTCGGTGCTCGGCGCATGTGCGCTGTCCTTCCTGCCGGCCGCGGACGCGGCCGAGGCGCAGGAACCAGCGATTGAGTTGGGGTTCCGCTATTTCGCACCGAAGGTCAGCGGCTCGGTACATGGCAGCGATTTTTACTCGCACTATTCGGAGCAGAACAAGCTCGACTACAAGGACGATCTCGGCATCGATTCGGCACGGGCCCCGGAGGTCAGGCTCCGCTATGGCGCCTGGCATGCCGACTACATCGGTCTCCGCAGCTCGGAGAACCATCGCCTGACGGCACCAATCCGGCACAAGAGCAATATCTATAAGGGCAACTTGGATACCGATATGGATATGGACTACCTGTCGCTCAGCTGGCGCCACGATATGACGGAAGGCAATCAGAACGTCTACTATCAGCTCGGGCTCACGTATCTGCGCGAAAAGGCGACGTCGTCGGGCCTGAACGGCAAGGACGAATGGCAGACCGAACGCGATAACGCGTCGGGCGCCGTTCCGACCGTCGGGATCGGCGGCGTATGGCAGCTCAGTCCGAAATGGCGCGCGAGCGCCTCGATGCAGGGGATGCTGCTCGGCAGCTACGGCCATGTATTCGACGGTGATGCCGGCATCAGCTGGCAGCCCGCGGAGAAATGGTCGCTGGAGGCCGGATGGCGCC